>Ga0116226_10000198_pt1 | contig 47803 bp, 35 predicted proteins | sample S1TSphfallax_FD_89692 | JGI IMG/M metagenome (GOLD analysis project Ga0116226, IMG submission 89692) | Host-associated microbial communities from peat moss isolated from Minnesota, USA - S1T2_Fa - Sphagnum fallax MG | ecosystem: Host-associated > Plants > Peat moss > Unclassified | place: USA... | reverse complement strand
GCTTGATCGTCGCTTCTCAGAGCGAGGCACTGCTGACAAAAACCGAATCGGCGGCTTCGATCATGTCCCAGGCGGCAGGCGATAGCTTCGGGTCATCGTCCACGCTCCACAGAAAAATGTGCGTGTCGAGAAGCAGGTTCAACCCGGCGCCTCGAAGCTCTTGAGCATATCGTCTGGGAGCGGCTCATCGAACTCGGCGCCTAAGCGAATTTGGCCCTTCAGAACGCCACGCACGCGCCGTACGCCCTTGTCGCGCAGCGGTCCGAGCACGGCCACCGGTTTGCCGGCATTCGCAATCGTCACGGTCTCGCCGCGCTGCACGGCCTCAATCAGTTTGGAGAGCTGGCTCTTGGCTTCGTGAATGTTATAGGTCGACATACTGCCCCCCGATTAACTTAGCTAAGGTTAGGCTGACTTGCGCGTGAATACCAGACTGACTGTGTTTCGATCCGTAAAGTTACTATGGTTCCCTCTTCTCCCTCGCCGCATAGGCCTCAGGAGCGGCGATCGGCACTGGGACCTTGATTATGTCGTGTGATCCGTGCGGAGATCACGCAAGCTCAGACCCCTGCTGCCTTATCTGGATAACACCGAGACCTCGATCGTCTAAGCGGTGAGCACGACCTATTGGCCGAACATCGATTTGATCCCCGCGTGTCTTGCGCTTTACGAGGCCGAGGGCGCCATCGCCGCGCACTTGGCGACGCAGCTGGATCCGGCGCAGCGCGCCGCGTTTTTCTCGGAACTGCGCCAAGGGATCGAAGGGATTTTCGAGCACTACGACGTGATCCTCCTCGACTCGCCGCCGGCCTTAGGATTGATCTCGATCAATGTACTCATGGCCGCCGATGCGCTCCTGGTGCCCACCGCGCCGCGGATGTACGACTTCACGAGCACCGTGCAGTTTCAGGTGAAGGAGAAGGGCGACCCCTCGCCGTTCGAGTCCTCGCCGGCGCGCCCCCGGGTCCCGGCTGCGGAGCTCGCGCTCTCGGGGCGGACCGCACCGATCGGCGAGCGGGTGAGCGTGCTCTCGGTCGACCCCGCGCGCTGCCGGCCCTGGAAGTATCACAACCGCACGAACGCCTGGTACACCAAGGAGCGCTGTCAGGATTTGATTGATTCGATCGTCAAGGATGTGCAGGTGGAGCCCGCGCTCGCGCGCAAGCTCGCCGACGACCCGCAGTTCGACTTCGAGTTGATCTATGGGATGCGCCGGCGCTTCGCGGCGGAGTTTACCCATTCGAAATTGAAGATCCGGCTGACCGAAGCGGATGACGCCAAGTGTGCGGTCCTGATGCATGTCGAGAACGCGGATCGCCAGAACATTACGGCGATGGAGCGCGCCTTGTCGTTTGCGCAGCAATTGGAGGCGAAAATCTTTGCGACCCAGGAGGCGATGGCCGAGGCCTTCGGGGTCTCGAAAGGGCAGGTCACCAAACTCCTGAAGGCCGCGGGCCTACTCAAGCAGACGACAATCGCGCAGCTGTTCGCCGACAAGAGCGCGGTCCCTGTGGAGGCCGCGTATCAGTTGGGGGTGCTGATGGAGCGGCCCGGTGCCAAGGACGTCATCATCAAGGCCGCGCAGAATCTTCTGGCGAAAGGTGACAGCGCGCGCGCCGGCCGCGACCTTGAGGACGCTCGCCGCGAGCCTCGATCGTTCGCGCCACATCGAGCCCCTGAAGCGCGATTATCAAGTGGGTCCGGCGACCCGGCTGGTGGTGACGGGCAATGCCAAGGGCAAGGTGACGTTTCAAGTATTGCTCGAGACCGTGAAGTCGCTGCCCGCTCAGCAGCGGGCGGAAGTCGAAGACTTCGTGGAGTTCCTGGCCGCCAAGGCCAAAAAGCGCGCGGCATGGGATCGGCTGCTGGCCATTGCACCGGCTCTCGAAGCCGCCGGTGTCGCACCGATGAGTTAGGAAGAAGTCGACGCCGAGATCAAGGGGGCACGTGCCTTCCAGAGCACGCAGCCCAGATAACAAACGTAATAAGCCACCAAGACATAGAGCAAACCCAGGGTCAGTGGCGTCTGTACCATGGAACTCGGCCGCTGGGCGCCGTCGAGATCGCCGCGGGTATAGAGTTCGAACACGCGATAAATCAGGCGTCCGACGAACAATGCGGATACCAGCAAGCCGGTATAGGTGTGCGGAATGTAATAGATGCCGTTCGGGCGCGATTCGAAGCGCGTGCGGGTGGCGGCCAACGCCGCAAGCACCACGCCCGCGCCGATGCCGCCCGCGCCGAAGACCGCGAAACTCAGGGAGCGCGCTGCCAGAGGAGCGAGGGCCACGCCGATGATCGCGAGCAGGCCGATGCGGATCCCCATCGCGACCGGACGCAGTGCCTGGGCGCCGAAGTTGCGGCGAAACCGCCGGTAGATCCCGAACGCGATCAGCGCGGCAAACAGTGCGAAGATCCAAGGCGGTTGATGGGCGAAGGGCAGGCTGGACGATGAGGTCTGCATCGGCGAATACTACAATGCGCATCGCACACGCCATCGCCTATTTTTATCGGCCGGCTCTCTGCCCGGCCGCTTTTCGTCCTTGGGGGTCCCTTTGAAGCACTTTTCGATCTTTCTGCTGATATTTCTCGGCGTTGCGGGGCAGGGGATCGCGCAGACGAGCTATGCCCCCGACGTTCCGGAGGCAGGATCGATCGAGGAAATCGCGAAGGCGACGACCGAGGCGAGATACTCGTCGCCCTTGGTCTCCTATCTCCCGGCCTCGGCGACCGTGCCTTCGCCGCGGCAGTTCTTCGGCCGCATCCCTGGCGCGCCCGGAGAGTTGGTCGATTCCGCGCAGGCTTACGCCTATTTTCGGGCCTTGGCCGCCGCTACGCCGCGGGTCCGTCTGTTCACGATCGGCCGATCGGAAGAGGGGCGCGACATCGTCATGCTGGCGATCGCCGATGAGGACGGCATCGGCAACCTCGCGAAGTTCCAGGATGCCAACGCTGCGCTTGCCGATCCGCGCAAGACGGACCCGGTGGCCGCCGAGCGTCTCGTCGATGCCTCGCGTCCGTTTTATTACCTGAACGCAGGACTGCATTCCGACGAAACCGGCTCGACCGAATCGGTGCTCGAACTGGCCTATCGGCTGGTCGTGTCCGATCAGCCGATGATCCGCCGCATCCGCGAGAAGCTGGTCGTGCTCATCAATCCGGTCGCCAACCCCGATGGGCGGGACAAACAGGTGGAGTGGTTCTATCGCTATCTCAAGGGCAAGACGGTGCTCGCGGATCTGCCGCGTCAGGCACCCCCGTACTGGTCGAAATATGCGCAGGTCGACATCAACCGCGACGCGCACCAGCTCGCGCACGAAACCACGAAGGCCGTGAGCCGCATGTTCTTCGCCTGGCATCCGATCGTCGTGCACGACCTGCACGAGAGCGTCGCATTGTTGATGTCCTGGAACGGTACGGCTCCCTACGATCCGAATGTGGATGCGATCGGCTATAGCGAGGCCTTGGCCTATAGCTTTCATGAAGTCGAGGCGATGACCGGACTTGGCATGCCGGGTGTGTCGACCTGGAACTTCGGCGACGGCTTCGCGCACCTGTTTCTCGATTCGGTGGCCACCAATCACAACTCGACGGGCCGCGGTTACGAGACTTTCGGCAACGGCACGGCCGAGACCTTGACCCAGACCCTCGAACCGGACGACACCTCCTATCACTGGTGGCGGCTCACGCCCCCACCCCCCGAGCCATTTTCCTGGTCGGCTCGCGACAACGTGAATTACAACGAAACGGGGATTCTCTCGGCGCTCGATTACGTGGCCGGTAATGCGCGCACGCTGTTGCGCAACTTCTACACCAAGGGGCTCCACAGCTGGCAAAACGGGATGAACGGGCCACCGTATGCATTCTTGATCCCCGCGGATCAAGGCGATCCCCTGCGTGTCGCGCAGCTCGTCGCCCGCCTGCAAGCGCAACACATCGAAGTGAGCCGCAGCACCGCGCCGATCAGCGTGCGGGAGGGAAGTTTTCCCGCGGGTAGCTACGTCGTGCGCCTCGACCAGCCGTACCGCAACTATGCCGTGGATCTGCTCCTGCCGCAGCATTATCCGAAGGACGCCAGCGAGCCCTACGACGATGTGTCGTGGTCCCTTCCCGCGAATTATCACCTGCAAGTCACGCCAATCGCAGACCCCGCGGTGCGGAACGCGCCGATGGATTTGCTACGCGACCCACCGGCGCCGCACGGAGTGCTGCAAGGGTCCGGGCCGGCCTACGTGATGAGGGACACGGGTCAGGAGAGTCTGCTCGAATTTCGCTACCGCCTGGCGCGCTTCCACGTCGAGATCGCGGAGCATGGGTTCGCGATGAACGGCGAGCTGTATCCGGCCGGCAGTTGGCTGTTGCCGCCGCAGGCGGGACTGGTGGAGGCGCTGCGCGCGGCGGCCGAGGACTTCGGTTTGAACTTCGCGAGTGCGGCGGAGCTGCCGGACGTTCCACGGCATGCCGCCCCGGTGCCGCGACTCGGCGTGTGGGTCCCCTGGGCCGACACGGACTCGATCGGCTGGGTGCGCTATTCGCTCGATCAGCGGCACATCCCCTACCTGTACCTGCGCGACGAGGATTTGCGGGCGGGTGCTCTGAACAAGAAAGTCGACGTGATCCTGTATGGTCACGTCGATCTGGAACTCGCGGAGCAGATTCATGGGTTGCCGAAGGAATGGGGACCGATGCCCTTCAAAAAGACTCCGCAGACCCCGGCCTTCGGAACCCCGGCCGCTTCCGACGATATTACCGGCGGCATCGGCTGGGAGGGCCTCGCGCAGTTGCAGCAGTTCATCGCGGGCGGGGGCCTGTTCGTGACGCTCGGGAATGGCTCGATGTTGCCGATCGAAGGCGGGATCGTGCGCGGTATCCGGCGTGACTCCGGCGGGGTGCCTCGCAGCTCCCAGGGTGGCGGAGCCGCGGCGGCGGCGGCGGCGCAGGACGCGGTGACGCGTACGCCCGGGGCGCACGTGCGGGTGCATTTCTTGCATGCCAATCATCCGATTTCCTATGGCTACGCCGCTGGCACTACGGTCTTCCGGCAGAACTACGCCTTGTACGCCGCTCCGCGCCGCTGGCTGCGCATGGCTTACTGCACGACTTGCCTCGACGGCCCGGTGGACCTCAGCGATGTCGTGCTCGAATGGGGCGACGACGGGGCCCAGGATTTTCTCGTCAGCGGCCAGGTCTGGGGTGCGGAGAACTTGATCGGACGTCCGGCGATCTTCGACGTTCCGGTCGGGCGAGGCCATGTAGTCGCCTATAACTTCAACCCGTTGCATCGCGATTTGAACCGCGGGGATCAGCGCATGCTTTGGAACGCGATCATCAACTGGCGGGCGATTCTCGACGCGCCGAAGGCGATGTTGCCGTGAGTGACCGGAAACGCTGGCCACGCATGTCCCTGCTGCTCGCGGGGCTTGCCCTCCCTGCGATCGGCCGTGACGCGGCGACCGTGACCTTCACCTCACTCGAGCAGCCCGCACCTGCGACGACGGCCCATGTCACCCAGGTATTCCTCGATGCGCCGGCGGCCGGTCACGTCACGGGGACTCTGCATCTTCGCTACAGCGACGGCACGGATATCCGTCAGGCACTGCCGCCGAAAGCGGCGCTCGACGGGAATCAGTCGAATGACGAGGGGGTCGGATTTGGCGATCCAAAGATCGCGGACGATCGGCGCGCGATCGGGTGGACGGAGCTTTGGCAGGAGTCCGCGCCGACCGATCCGATTCCGCTCGTGCTCTCGGTGTATCGGTCGGAGAGCCGCGTTGTGCACATTGCGCAAGGCCAGATGATCTGGTTTTGGACGTTCTTGGGGCGGGGAGGGCGGCTCGCCGCGGTCTGGGGACCCACGCACGGTCCGGAAGTGGGTGATTACCAGTTATATGACCCGGCCAGCGGAAAGCTCCTCGACGAAGCGTTTGCCGATCCCGTCACCCAAGGCTTGCGGCCGGACGCACCGGACTGGGCGAAGGACGTCGAGCGTCAATGGCTGCTTGCGAGAGAGCCGGGCGCGAGCCGTGTCGGCTCGCCCCGGTAGATCTCCCCCTGCCTCAGAAGTCTCCAGCGCCCGGGGGAGCGGCATGGCTGTGGGATTCCTCCTTGGGTGCCTCGGCGATCGATGCCTCGGTCGTGAGGAATAGCGATGCCACCGACGCGGCGTTCTGCAGCGCAAGCCGCGTCACCTTGGTGGGATCCAAGATGCCGAGCTCGATGAGGTCGCCGTATTCACCCGTGGCGGCGTTGTAGCCGAACGTGCCCTTGCCTTCACGCACGCGACTGAGCACGACCGCGGCATCCTCGCCGGCGTTGGTCACGATCTGCCGCAGCGGCTCCTCGATGGCGCGTGCGAGAATCTTGATGCCCGTGGTCTGGTCATCATTGGCGCCTTGGAGCGTCGCAACGGCTTTGAGAGACCGCACCAGCGCCACTCCGCCGCCCGGCACGACGCCTTCCTCGACGGCCGCTCGGGTCGCGTGCAGGGCGTCCTCGACGCGCGCCTTCTTTTCCTTCATCTCGATTTCGGTCGCGGCACCGACCTTGATCACGGCCACACCGCCGGAAAGCTTGGCGACGCGCTCCTGCAGCTTTTCCTTGTCGTAGTCGCTCGTGGTCTCCTCGATCTGGGCGCGGATGCTCTCGACACGGGCCTTGATTTCGTTCGCCTTGCCGAAGCCATCGATGATGGTCGTGTTCTCCTTTTCAACGATCACTTTCTTCGCTTCACCGAGGTCGCTCAAGCCGGCCTTTTCGAGGGTCAACCCCACTTCGTCGGAGATCACCGTGCCGCCCGTGAGGATCGCGATATCCTGCAGCAGCGCCTTGCGGCGATCGCCGAAACCGGGGGCCTTCACCGCGGCAACCTTGACGATGCCACGGATGGTGTTCACCACGAGCGTCGCGAGAGCCTCCCCTTCGACGTCTTCCGCGATGATCAACAACGGACGTCCGCCCTTGGCGATGGCTTCGAGCAGAGGCAACAATTCGCGAATGTTGGAGATCTTCTTGTCCACCAACAGGATCAGCGGCTTATCGAGCTCACTGTTCTGACTCTGCTGATTGTTGATGAAATAGGGCGACAGGTAGCCGCGATCGAACTGCATACCCTCGACGACTTCGAGTTCGTTCTGCAACCCGGAACCTTCCTCGACGGTGATCACGCCCTCCTTGCCGACCTTTTCCATGGCATCGGCGATCGTCTTGCCGATGCTCTCGTCGGAGTTGGCGGAAATCGTGCCGACCTGGGCGATCGCCTTCGGATCCTTGCAGGGCTTGGAGAGCTTCTTCAGTTCGTCGGTCGCGGCCGCGACGGCTTTGTCGATGCCGCGCTTCAAATCCATGGGATTCGACCCGGCGGCCACCGACTTCAAACCCTCGCGTATGATCGCTTGGGCGAGCACGGTTGCCGTGGTCGTTCCGTCGCCTGCTTCGTCCGACGTCTTGGATGCAACCTCTTTCACGAGTTGCGCGCCCATGTTTTCAAACTTGTCCTTGAGTTCGATTTCCTTGGCGACCGAGACGCCGTCCTTGGTGATCGTGGGGGCGCCGAAACTCTTGTCGAGCACGGCGTTGCGACCCTTGGGGCCCAGGGTGACCTTGACCGCATTGGCCAGGATATTAACGCCCTTGAGCATGCGTTGACGAGCGTCATCGCTGAAAGTAACTTCCTTCGCAGCCATTTTCTAAGCCTCCGATAGATAATGGGAAAACATAACCTTTGTCTGGACGATGTGAGGGGTTGAACTATTCCACCACCGCCATCACGTCTTCCTCTCGCATCACGACCAATTCATCGCCGTTAACCTTCACTTCAGTGCCGCTGTACTTGCCGAAGAGAATCTTGTCGCCGACCTTGATGTCGGGGGCTCGCAATTGGCCGTTGTCCAGAAGCTTTCCTTTGCCGACGGCGAGGACTTTGCCGAAGAGGGGCTTCTCGGTCGCGGTGTCGGGAATCACGATGCCGCCGGGGGACTTGCGTTCCTCGGCTTCCCGTTTGACGATCAATCGGTCATGCAGTGGGCGAATGTTCATGAAAACCTCCTGTCTTTTTTCACGCGGGTTCGCGGCGGTGAAAACCGCCGACGGAGGCCATATAGAGCACGGCGCGGTGGTTTCAAGGGGCAGCCGAAAAAAATGTTTTTGCTCGATGTCCGTTGCACGTAGACACGCCGCTCGTCAAAATTCTCGGTTTCCAGGGTTCGGTAAGGTGCGAGAGGAAATGGTGTGAGAACGAGTCGCTTGGCCGTGGTGTCGACCCTGCTGCTGCTATTCGCGGCGGCGACTTCTTGGTCTGCGGCCACGGCACCCGTCGAACGCACGGTGACGCCACGCGGTGATCTTCTGCCCGAAGAGAAGGCCACGATCGCGCTGTTCGAACACGCGCGTGCGTCGGTGGTGTTCATATCGACAGCGGACTTGGTTCGCGATGTTTTCTCGAGGAACATCGAGGAGATTCCCCGGGGAACCGGCTCGGGCTTCATTTGGGATGACGCCGGACATGTCGTCACCAACTACCACGTCATCGAGGGTGCTTCGACTGCAACCGTCAAACTGGCCGACGGCCGGGACTATCAGGCGACCCTCGTCGGGGCAAGTCCGTCGCACGACATCGCCGTGTTGCGAATCGCGATCGACTTCAAACGCCCCCCACCGGTGCCCATCGGGACCAGCGGGGACCTCCGGGTCGGGCAGCAGGTCTATGCGATCGGCAATCCCTTCGGTCTCGATTGGACGCTGACGACCGGCATCGTCTCCGCCCTGGATCGCAGCCTCGCACCAGAGAATGGGGGACGGCAGATCGAGCATCTGATTCAGACGGATGCGGCGATCAACCCCGGCAATTCGGGCGGTCCCTTGCTCGATTCGGCGGGACGTCTGATCGGCATCAACGCATCCATCCTGAGCCCCTCGGGGGCGTCCGCCGGCATCGGCTTCGCGATTCCGGTCGACACCGTGATGCGCGTCGTGCCGCAGCTCATCCGCTATGGCAAATACCGCCGGCCTGCGCTAGGCATGCAGATCGACGAGAGCATGAACCTGCGCCTCCAGGAGGCATTCGGCCAGGCTGGTGTCTACGTGCTGCGACTGGGCCATGGATCGGCCGCAGCGAAAGCCGGCCTGCGCGCGCCGCACCGGGATTCTGAGGGCCGATTGGTTCCGGGCGACATCGTTGTCGCCATCGATGGCAAAAAAGTGGATTCTGTCTCGCGCTTCCTCGCTCGACTCGACGACTACCAGGTGGGAGATACCGTGACCCTCGATATCCTGCGTGACGGCAAGTCGATCAAGGTTCCGGTGACACTCGAGACCGGAGATTGAAGGGCAAAGTGGCTCGACCCAGGCGCTGCGTCGACAGCCGGCGGGCCGCGAGTGCTCTCGCGGCCCGCCGCATCAGCCGGAATTAGATCAGAAGCGGTAGATGGCCGTGACCCCGATGGTGAGCGGCCGATAACTGGACTCGTAGTACGGTTCGGACCCCGGAATGTCGTGCGCGATCGCCAGCGGCGTTTCATTCTTGGTCAGATTGTTACCGTAGGCAGACAGTTCCCAACCGCTCAAGTAAACGCCCGCTCGCATGCTCAAGTACTCGTTCGATCCCGGCGTGGGCAGCGTCGGATCGTAGCTGACGGTCACCGGATCCACGCCCGGTGTGCGGTTGTGGTAGGTGTAGTCGACACGATAGAAGGCGTCCTTGCCGAACAGGTCGAACTTATAGCGGCCATACACCGCCAAGTTGAACGGGGGTCCACCGATCTTGTCCCCTTGCTTCGTGACGATGGCGCCCACCCCCTCGATGATCGTCTGGTCGTAGGTGATGTCGGTGTAGCCCGCGCTGAATCCCGCGAGGAGGTCCTTCGTGATCTTGAAGCGTGCGGACAGGTCACCACCATAGCCGGTGGCCGCACCTAAGTTGCCGACGAAGGAGAAGCTGCAGTTCGTGTATTCGATGTTCTGCTGGATGCTCTTCCACTTGATCTCATAAACGCTCGAGTCGAGTTGCAGCAGGCCGCCGAACAGCGTGTTCTTGCCGCCGACTTCATAGCTCCACAAGGTGTCAGGACGGTAGGCGACGCTCTCCGGGACTGGTTCATTCGTGCACAGTGCCGCCGGCACCGGACCGTTGACGCCGCCCGGTCGGTATCCTTCCGAGGCGGTCGCATAGACGAAGTTGTCGGGATTGATCTGATAGGAAATGCCGAACTTCGGCGTGACCGGCGTGGTGCTCGCATTGCCGGCCGTCGGTGGGAGTTCGAAACCGCTGAAATTGCCCACTTGGTCATAGACGAACGACGTGCGGGACACGCGTACACCGGCCGTGAGCTTGAGTTGCTGGGTCACGTTCAAGTCCAGGTTGCCGTAGCCGGCGACCTCCTTGTCGGTCGACTCCGTGAACTGGGTGAAGCTCGGGGCGTTGCCGCTGACGCTCGTATAGGATGCCTGTCCGTCGGTCGTGTAGTTGTTGTTCGTCTGGGCAAGGCGAGAATAGTACAGGCCCGCGGTCCAGTCGATCAGCGCATCGGTGGCCACCGACTGCAGCCGGAATTCCTGTGTGATCCCGCTTTGCTTGTTGGTCAGGAAGTCCAAGGAAGCTTGGTCTCCCGGCAGGAAAGTCGTGGGGTTGCCGTCGAACAGCGCGGCAAAATAGTTCGTGTAGTCGAGTACCGCATAGTCGCGATGATAGAAATAGGACGAGTTCGAGAAGAACGAGACCGAGTCCATGTCGTAGGTAATCTTGACGGAAGGCAGATAGAACTCATCGTCTGTCGGCGAGGTCGAACGCGCGGCCGACTTGAAGACGCCATCCGAGGCATTGCTGAGAGTCGACCAGTACTGGCTGCGGTCGTCGGCGGCGACGTCCTGGTAGAACAGGGAAGCCGTGATGCGCAAGTGATCGACGGGCGCGAAGGCCAATGCCGCCTGGCCGGCATCCGACCGCTGCGCGTTGCTATTCCTGTCGACAGGGACGCCGGTATCGGGCGCTACCCGATCGATCCAGCCGCCGTCTTCGCGGCCCCAGACGCTGAGTCGAAAGCCGAGCTTGTCCTGGATGATCGGTCCGCCCACCGCGGCGCCGAGTTCGTAGCTCGGTGCCCCATCGATCGTTCCTGACAGATCGCTGCGCAGGTAGCCGCTGTTCTTGTCGAGACTCGGATCGGGCGTGATGAAGCGGATCGCGCCGCCCTCGGCGCTCGCGCCGAACAGGGTGCCTTGGGGCCCGCGCAGCACTTCGACGCGATCCAGGTCGAATACCTGCGGAAAGGCATTGGCGTTCCAGTAGCCGGCGTTGCGCATTTGGATGGGTGTATCGTTGATGTAGATCCCGGTCGTCGGCGCGCCGACATTCGAAAATACCCCACGAATCGAGATGTCGCTGCTGTTGTTGCCCTCGACACCGCTCGTGTGGGTGAACTGCACGTCCGGGGTCAGCCGTGCGATGTCATCCATGCCGCGGATGCCGAGATCGTCCATTTGTTCCTGGGTATAGGCGGTGATCGTGATCGGGACTTTCTGCACGTCCTCCGAACGCCGCGTTGCCGTTACCGTGATTTCTGCGAGATCCGGGTCCGCGCCGGCATCGGCTGCTCGGACCGATGTCGTCAGAAATAGCGTGGCGGCGGCAGAAGCGCCCGTGAGCACCAGTGCGATTGATCGGGCCAGCAGGGTAATACCCTCCGGCGCGTGTTTGATGTTGATCATGAAATCCCTCCGATTATCAAGAATGGTCAAATGGGTATTTGGCCAATCCCCCCGATCGCACTGCTATACGCACCGACGATAGGTCCGCAGCGGCCTTCGTCAATTGTTGCTCTTCAAATAATCCTGCCGAAACCAGGGCGCCGAGCGACGTCGCTTGTCGTCGACGCTGCGCCAATATTGCCGCCAATCGTCCGTGGGGCCGATACCGTCCATCGTCGCCGGGCCCGTGATCCGCGCGGCGGCGTCTGCGTCCAGGTCCATGAAGCTGCGCGCGCCCGCGACTGCCTCTTTGATCGACGACAGCAGCAAGCGGCGGTAGGCGACGATGGCCTTGTCGGTGAGTCCGAGATGTTCACGCGTCCGGTCCTGGATGCGGCCCTGGGACTCCACGGCCCACTGATCGTGGACGTTGATGTCGTCGCCCATTCCCGTATAGGTCCGCGTCTGTTGCTCTTTCTGGTTGAACCCGTAGTCGTTGCCGCGTCCGAGTCGCGGCAGGTAATCGGGCAGGGTGTACAGTTCGAGGCGTTGACGGCGCATCAAGTCCTTGTCGACGGGTTCGGTGAAACTCGTGAACAAGGCGTACCAGTAGCATCGGTTATCATCCACCGGCACGTGCCATTGCGTGATGGTCATATCCGCCGACATGGGAATCACGAACGCCTGGGGAAACAGCAGGTTCGTCACCCGCACGTGCGTCCTGCCGTCGCCCAGATCTCGCAGGGCGGTGATTCGCAGGCCGCTGTCACTGGCTTCGACGAACAACTCCGGTCGGGTAAAGAGGCGCAGCACCTGGGTCATCGGCAACTCACTGTCTGCAGATGCGGCACGAAACTGTTTGCCATACGCGGCCGCCGTCTGCTCATCCTCGAAGAAGCGATGCAGAAAGCTCGCATGCGCCGGGTCGAGTCCTACCTCGAGCGCCTGCAGCCAGTTGCAGTCCAGATACCCCTTGAAGGCAAAAACATGAGTCTCGGGCGCGACGAAACAATCCAGGGCAGGGAGCGCGGGCGGATCGCCCTCGCCGAGAAAAGCGAAGATCATCCCGCCAAGCACCCGGACGGGATAGGCCCGTTGCCGCACGGTTCGGCAGACGCGACTGCGCGGTGGCTCACCCGGCGCCTCGAGACAGCGCCCCTCGACGTCGAATAGCCAACCATGGAATAGGCAGCGCAACCCCCCATCTTCGAGGCGTCCGAAAGCCAGGTCGGCATTGCGATGCGGACAATCGCGATCGAGCAGGCCGAGTTGCCCGCGCTGATCCCGAAACAGGACGAGATCCTGCCCGAGCACCCGCACGGCCTTGACCGGCTTCGGGATGTCCAACTCCACGGCGAGGGCGATCGGCTGCCAATGACGTCGCAGCAAGGTGCCGGCGCCCGTGTCCGGGCCCGTTCGGGTCAGCAATGTATTTTCTTCGCGACTCAGCATCTGTTGACACCCGCTCGTGGAAACCGGAGTGTTCGATTACCGCACAATCAGCTAGGAAAACGAACAATGATTAAAGCACACCAATCGCGGATGGGAAATAAATTTTCTCATTCGAAACAGGTTTTCGGGTGGGCATGCGCAGATCAGCGTCGCGGCAGCGGGGCATAGCCGTGGCAAGACTTCAGGCGCGCAGCGCCAAAGCGCGCGCGAAAAACCGCGTGGGACCCGACTTTTCCGAAGCCTTGTTGCGCGGAATCGAGATCATTACGTCGTTCGGCGCGGACGGCGCGGCGCTGAGCCTCAGCGACGTGGCGCGCCGCGTCGATCTGCCGCGCGCCACGGTGCGCCGTGCACTGCTGACGCTCGTGCATCTCGGCTATGCGGTCGAGAACGGGCGTCAGTTCAGTCTCACCCCCCGTGTGTTACGCCTCGCGGCGGCCTATCTCGGCGCCAGCCACGCGGCGACGATCCTGCAGCCGCGCTGCGAGCAGTTGGCGGCCGAGTTCCATGAGACGTTTTCCGTGGCGGCGCTCGACGGCGAAGATGCGGTGATGATCGCGTATGCCACGCCGCGGCGCATGTACCTCGATGCGCGTGGCGTCGGCTTGCGCCTGCCGGCGTTCTGCAGCGCGGTTGGACGCGTATTACTCGCCGGTTTGCCCGATGCGCAGCGTGCAGCCTTTCTCGCCGCTCTGCAGCCCCGCGCAGTCACGCCGCGCACGATCACCGATAAGCAGGCTCTCGCAAAGATTCTCACGCGGGTTGCCGCGGGCGGCTTTGCGATTGCCGAGGCCGAGGCCGAGTCGGGTTTCCGCTCGCTCGCGGTGCCCATCCGACGCTTGCGGGGACCCGTCGTCTATGCCCTGAATACCGGGATGACGATCGAGCGCGGTTCCAGCAAACTCATGCAGGAGACCTATTTGCCGCGCCTGCAGCGGGAAGCGGCGGCCCTGGGAGAACTCCTTCTGTAGATGCTCCCACTCGAAGCGATTCCTACGGTCGATGCGTAGGGTCCGGCCAAGGCTCGCGCACGGCCGAGGCGACCGCCCGCGCCGTCGTGATGACGCAGCGCTCGAACTCGGCCTGCCCATGGGCGGCGTTTGCCTCGGCGACGTCGCGGCCCCAGACACCGGTTTCGCTGACCTGGTCCATGCGATAGTCCCAGAACGAATCCACGTCCAGATGCGACGTCGCTCGCTCCATGCGCACGAGCTCGGGATACAAATGCAGCATCACGGAAGTCTCGAAGAAATTCGCATGCATGAGTCCGCGTCCGAAGCGCACGCGCCCGTTCACTTCGGGACCGGGATACATGGTGACGTAACCCAGTGCGCGCACGCGAGCGTCACGGTGGCGCACGCGGAGTTTCTCCGCCGAAACGTCCAGAGCGCCATTGTTCCAGATGTGGCCGTTGAGCAGGATGAACTGGCGTATGCCGCGTTCGTACAGCGACTCGATGACGTCTTCGACGACATGGATCAGGGTTTCCGGTCGCAGCGAGATCGTGCCTCCGAAATCGCCGTGTGATCCGGAGACGCCGTAGCACAGCGGCGGAATCACGGGTACGCCGGTCACCGCCGATACCGCCAGTGCGACGGCGCTGCCGAGCAGTGTGTCGACGGCGAGCGGTAGATGCGGACCGTGTTGCTCGGTCGCCCCGACCGGAATGATCACGGCGTTGAGGGCCGAGGCGGCGGCGCGCGCTTCGTACCAAGTCATCTCTTCCCAGCGGACCGGCGCGCCGGTGCCCCCGAGCTCGTGCGCTACTTCAAGCAGATCAGGCCCAAGTGCAGGGATGTTCATTGTCGGTCGTCCTTTGGTTCGTCGCGCTACCAGACGCGGCGGGTTTTATGGGGCAGTAGGTCGAGCGCCGCAACGCCCAAGATTCCGCTCTCGCCCGTGATCCAGACGCGCGCTTCCGGACTGTAGTCGCTGATCAATTCCCGACAGACGCCGCAGGGCGCGATGATCCGAAACTGTCCCGCCGGTTTGATCTGCACCGATACGACGGCCAAGACCGCGAGCGGCGAGTCGGGGTCGATCGCGCCACGAGCCGCGCCCATCGCAACGCCTTCTGCGCAGATCGAACTGCGCCGACAAGAGCCTTCGAGATGCACACCCGTATGAACGGCGCCATCCGCGGTACGCAAAGCCGTGGCGACCTCGTGCCGGCCGTGGACCCAGACCCGCGCCAGTAGATCCTGTGCGAGGGTCAGCAGTTCCAGGTCGCCGGCCGCCATTTCGGGCGGCGGCAAAACGGGTTTTACGGTCTCGTGGATCACGGCGCCATCCTGAGGATCTTCGCCATGTTGCCGCCCTCGACGAGTGCACGGTCCCGCTCGTCGGGAATGGCCTTGGCGATTTTCATGCGCTCCAAGTCGAAATCGGAGCCCGGCCACTCGCTGCCCATGAGGATTTTGGTCGGGCCGAGGCGCGCGTAGGCACGGCGCACGTCCGAGACCAGAGTTGCAGAGGTTTCGAGATAAATATGCGCCTGACGTTCCGCGACGATGATTGCCTCGGGCACGTTCCAGACGGCGCCCATGTGCGCGATGATCGTCGGCACGCTCGGATGATTGCGGGCGATCTCCTCGATCGCGAGCGGTGCGCAAAAAGGATCGTCCAAGGCGTTGATCAGTATCGGCAGCCGCAGGCGTGCGCAGGCCTCGAAAACCGGATCGAGCAGGCCGTGATCGGCGACGTGGTAGCCGTGCAGACTCGGATGCAATTTCAGGCCCACGAGACCCGCTGCGGCGAACCGCTCGATCTCGGCGATCGCGTCGTCAGCTTGCGGCATGACCTGACCGAAGCCGAACAGGCGGTCGGGGTGGCGTCGCACCAGGTCGATCAGGAAATCGTTTTCGATGCGTTGCGCGAGCGAGCACACCATGGCCCGGTCGACGCCGGCGGCGTCCATGCGATCGAGGATCCGTTTAGGGTCGAAGGGCACGTAGGGTGGGGGAGGCTGGCCGGGACGCGCGCCCGTCAGGTAATCGGAGCGTCCGCGAACGTCCTGGGTGGTGTTGTAGGCGTCGATGATCATCAGTAAATGTCCAGGTATTCCTTTGTTTCCCAATCCGTGACCGTGGTTTCATAACGGCGCAATTCAGCGCGTTTTATCAGCGTGTAGTAGTCGATGAAGTCCTTGCCGAAGGCAGCTGGCAGGATCGCGCCTTGGGCTAGCGCCTCCAGCGCCGAGCCAAGGTTCGTCGGCAGAAACGTCGCCGCCGCCTCGTAGGGCGCGTCGACGGGCGGCGGCGGCTGCAGCCCGGCGGCTATGCCGTGCAGGCCCGTGGCCAACTGCGAGCCGAGATAGAGGTAAGGGTTGGCTGCGGGCTCACCGATGCGGTTCTCGATCCGCGTCGCGGCGGCATTGCCGGCGCCCACGACACGCAGCATCGCCCCGCGGTTGTCCCTGCCCCAGGCAATGCGATCGGGAGCGAGCGAGTGAGTCCTGAACCGTTTATAACCATTGATCGTCGGGGCCGCGAAAGCCACGGCTTCCACGGCCCCGGCGAGCAGGCCGGCAAGATATCCCCGCCCCAGCGGCGACAGCAATTCCTGCGGGTCCTCCGCCGCGAACAAATTGCGGCCCTGGTGGTCCCGCAGCGATTGGTGCAGGTGCCAACCGCTGGCCATGGCATTCGCAAAAGCGGGGCGGCACATGAACGTCGCATGATACCCATGGCGCCGGCAGACCTGTTTCACAACGCTGCGAAACAAGACCATGTCATCGGCGGATTTGAGACCCGATGCCGGCCGGAACACGAACTCGACCTGGCTGGGTCCGAATTCGAGTTCGAGAGACTGCAGATCCATGCCGAGTGCCTGGACGTGGCGTCGCAGGATCTCGACGATGGGCTCGATGCGATCGAAGCGCGCTTCGGTGAGGTGGTTGTAGCCTTGATGGATCAATTCGACTTCCGGAGGGCTGCCCGGTTGACCGCCGTCGTCGATGCCGAGCTTGGGGTCGACGAGTTTCAAGATATGAAACTCCACCTCCAATCCAGTGACCAAGACGCGTCCCGCAGCCTGTAATTGGTCCAGCAAGCGTTGCAGCAGATGTCGAGGTGCGAACGCGACGGGTGTTCCGTCCGGAAAATAGACGTCGCAGAGCATCCAGCCGGTGTTCGTCAGCCAGGGCAGCTGCCGGAACGTGGTCGGATCCGGCACCATGACGATGTCGCTTGCGCCCTGAAGCAAGTCCAAGCCCAATCCTGCGCCTGGCGAGAACACCGGTACGACGGTGCGGTGTGATGTGTCCTTGAGCAGCAGCGTCGAGGTGATCGGGCAGCCGTCCGCGAGCGCACCGGGCAACGCGGCGGGCAGCAAGGCCTTACCGCGCAGGATGCCGTGCAAGTCCGGGAACGACAGACGGACCAGGTCGATGCCGTCGGCCTCGATGCGACGCGGCAGTTCGGCTGCCGCCTGTCGTTGCACCGAAGTCCAAAGCGCGTGTCGTTCGATGAAACCCATGGGCCCTCGATCATTGACGCCTTGCCCGAGCGCGTCAAGAAAAGATTTATTAAATAAGAAAAAACTTTTCCTTCCGAGACGGACGTGCGAGGCTCCGGTCATGGACCGAACCGTCGAAACCGTCAAGCACCATACGCTCAAGATCACCGCCCTGGCGTACGTCCCCGCCGTGGTCTCCATGATGACGATCGGGGTCCTCGTGCCGTTCATCGGGCCGCTGTGTGCGGACCTGCAGGTCAGTCCCGCGCAGATCGGCTTCGGGTTCGCATTGTTCTCCGTGCCGGCGGCGGTGCTCGCGACCGTGGGCGGAGGATTCATCGACACTTATGGCTTGCGCCGCTCGCTGCTGCTCGCGGTCCTGATCGCCGCGGCCGGTAGTTTGCTCGCCAGTCGCGCGAACAGTCTGCTGACCTTTGATCTGGCGCTACTTCTCGCGGGCGTCGGATTCGGTACGCTCTGCGTTGGGATGCCCTGCGTGATCATGGCTACGCTCGCGGACGGCGCGCGCATTCGCGCCATGTCCTTCGCCTCGACCTTTGCGCCCACCGGTTACGCTGCGGGTCTCTTGCTGGCGGTGCCGTTCACGACCTCCGGCGCCTGGCGACTCGCGATCGGCGCGCACGCGGCCGTCTTGCTTTGTACTTTGCTCGCGCTCGCGATCTGGATGCCGACGGTCGCAGCCACCGCTGCCGCTGAGCAGGGACTCAAGGCCAAGCTCGCCTCGGTGTTTGCTCTGCTGCGCGAGCCACGGGCGCTGCGGCTCGGGATTGCGGTAGCGCTGCCGAATGCCCTGGCCTATGGCACGAGTCTCGCCGCGCCATCCTATCTGGCCCGCGTCCACCATCTGAGTCTCGCCACCTCGTCCGCCAGCGTGGCGGGCGCCAAGCTGACGGCCATGATTCTCGGGGGCCTCTCGACGGGGTACCTCTTGAGCCGTGCCGTGCCGCCGCGCTTGCTGTTCACCGTGATGGCGGTGGTCGGACTGTTCGCGCAGGCGCTGCTGTTCCTGCCGTCTCACGGCATCCTGCTCGCGACGCTCGCCTTGGTGCTCTGGTTGTTCGCCTTCGGCGGGATGAGCGGGGGAGCGATGGTCTTGTTGCCGACCGTTACGCGCGATCCGCGCCAAAGCGGCGCCGTCTCGGGTCTCGTCAATCAATGCATTTCGCTCGCGTCATTCGCGGCACCGTCGACCTGGCTCGCCCTCCACGATGGCGCCCAGTACGTCTGGCTCGCCGCCGCTTGTCTGGCCGTCAGCACGATCGCGTTGCCGGGGGCCGCGGTCTCGCGACGCGGGGCGCTTGCCGCTTCCGCCTGAGGTCAAACGATGCCGGCATCGGTCTCCCGCCGCCAGTCCGCCGCCGCAAGCGCTTGCCCGTCGATGACTCCCGCACAAACGACCGCGCCGAAGCGTACGTCACCATCGGCGCAGGGCGTGATGCGATGGCCCAGCGCGCTCAGGGCGTCCCGATGCGGATGCCCCTGTTCGATGAGCAGTCCCCCGTTTTCGCTGCGCCAGCGTGGCTTGGCGATCGCCGCCGAGATGGCCGTCGCGAGATCGGACCCGTCTTTGCGCAGAGCCACGAGAACTTGCAGCAAGGTTTGCACCTGGCCGTCGGCTCCGGGAGTGGCGAGCGCCAGGACGCCTTGCGGCAGGCGCAGGATCGCAGGCGCGAGCGTATGGACCGGGCGTTTGCCGGGTGCGGCCGCATTGGCTCCGGCCGTGAAGCCGCCGGCGCGATTGTTCAGGGTGATGCCAAGTTGCGGCACATAGACGGCGGAGCCGAAGTCATCGAACACGCTCACGAGCGAGGACACGACCATGCCCTGGACATCGGCGCAGGCGACACCGGCGGTATGCAGGTAGGCGCGCGGGCCGCCGCGATTCGCCGCGCGCTCGGGATCGATGCTCAGCTCGTGGGCGAGCAGTTCACTGCCCTTTGAGACCTCGTCCCGATAGGCGAAAGCGGCATTGGTCAATTCGATCGCAGTGTGGTCTGCCGCCGCGCCGCATTGTGTTCTCGCCTGGCTGAGCGCCTGTACGGCCATGTTCAGCAGGATGCCTTGGGCCATCGGCGGTTGGGTGGCCAGGGCGAACGGATCCCAGCGCGTCTCGATGGGCGCGGCCAGCGGCGTCACGTGCGCGGCCAGATCGTCCGCGCTCAGCGTACCACCCAGGGCCTTGATCGCCGCCGTGATAGCAATCGCGTTGTCACCTGCATAGAACGCCGTTCGACCCTCGCTGCCGATGAGTTCGAGCAGCGAGCCGAGTTCGGCTTGGATGATCGGTCGGCCCGCGATCGCATCGAACAGGCACCAAGACGCGGCGCCGCCGCGGGCGAGTCGCTCACGGTGCCTGGCGAGCGACGCCGCGAGACCCGCGCCGACCTGCAGCCCTTCGCGGGACAGCCGAATCGCCGGCGCGAGCGCGCGACTCAAAGGGACGCGTCCGTGCAGGCGCGACAGCGTGCACCATGCATCGACGATGCCGGGCACCGTGATGCTGTTCGGTCCATCGTCCGCGACCTCGCGCAGAAGCTGCGGTGCGCAACCCGTGCCGTTGATCGCCTGCAGTGGCTTGCCGGGCGTATGGGCAAGCGCGAGCATATCGCCGCCCAGTCCGCAGGCATCGGGCATGACGACGCACAGCACGGCCTGTGCTGCGATCGCCGCGTCGGCGGCTGAGCCCCCGGCGAGCAGGAGTTCGCGCCCGGCGACCACGGCGGCGGGATGCGCGGCCGACACCGCGCCGCCCTGTCCTCGCAGTACCGGGCAGCGCGCGGCGTTCATACCGCCGTGTAGCCGCCGTCGATGACGATCGAGGTGCCGGCGATGTAGCGGCCCGCAGGGGAGGCGAGGAACAAAGCCATCGAAGCGACCTCCTCGGGGTCCCCTTGGCGACGCAAGGGGATTTGATTCTCGATCTGACGACGCCGCTCGTCCGGGTCCCGCTGGTAAGACCAAAAGGGATCGTTGAACGGCGTGTCGATCCAGCCGGGCAGGAGGGTGTTGATTCGGATCCCTGAGGGCCCCAACTCCGCCGTGAGACTGCGGCAAAGCGCCGGCAGCGCGGCCTTCGTCGCCTGGTAGGCCGACATGCCGGCATGCCCACGGATCGCACCCGTCGACGAGATGAAAATGATGCTGGGATTGCCAGAACGAGCGAGCGGTTCGGCCGCTGCCTGGGCGAACAGAAAGGGCATGCGCAGATTCAGCGCAACGCTGCGATCCCACATGTCGGATGTCCAGTCCGCGAGCGATGCCGAGAGCATCAGGGCGGCGGTGATCAAGACCGTATCGAGCGAACCGAAGGTCTCTAGCGCGAGGGCTACGATTTCGGCAGGCGCCGCAGCCTCGGCGAGGTCGCGCTGGACGAAGCGAATCCTGCCCGGTGCCACCTCCGCCGCGAGATCGGCCGCTTGGGCTCGATGGTCGACGAGAAGTACGTTGTCGCCCCGCGCGCGAAAGCCGCGTACCGCAGCGCGTCCGATGCCGGTTGCCCCGCCCGCGACGATGACGTTTCCCATGGCTTGCCTCGCTTTAGTGAATTCTTCGGGTGAGCCGCAACGGCAGACTCGTCAGCCCGCGCAGGCCGGGCTGCAGGCGCAAGGTCGCGGGACCCTGAAGTTCAATGTCTTGGACCTTACGTGCCAGCGCGCGAAAGAATACCTCGGCTTCCAAACGCGCCATCATTTGCGCGACGCAGCTGTGGATGCCGGCACCATAGCCGATCTGGCTCGCCGTCACCCGGCGCGTGATGTCGAAGCGGTCAGGGTCGGCCCATTTGTCAGGATCGCGTCCCGCGGCGCCGATCAGCACCAAGACCTTTTGATGTTTGCCGATGGGCACGCCTTGGAACTCGATCTCCTCGAGCGTGGTGCGGAACAGGGACTGGCTCGAGGAATCGAAGCGCGTCGCCTCCTCGAACGCAGATCGGGCAAGATTCGGATCTTCTCGCAGCAGCGTCCATTGGTCCGGATGCTCCGCGAGGCAGCGCAGGCACAGTCCGATCGAATCGATCGTGGTGTCGACGCCGGCCGAGAGCAGGGAGCGGACCAGCAGCGTGGCTTCCTCGGCTCGGATTTCGCCGAGGTCCGCTTGGGCATGAATGGCCGCGCCGATGCCGTCCGATGCGAGCGCCGCCCGCTGGCAGCGTGCCATGATCCAGGCCGAGACCGCGTCCGCGCTTTGCATGAGTTCGCGGTGCCAGGGCGTCGACGGACCGAATCCGCCGAACACCATCGCGCCATAGGTGAGCATCGGCGAGCGATCCTCGCGCGGCATGCCGACCGCGTCGGGAAACACCGTGAGCGGAAAGCGCTGTACCAGATCGGGGATCGCATCGATGACGCCGCGCTCTAGTGCGCTCTCGATGAGGTGATCGGCCTCAGCCTCGAAGCGTGCGCGCAGGCTCTGTAGACGCTCCGTCGATAGCGCCTGCATCAGCACCTTGCGGGTCCGCTGGTGCGCGGGCGGATCGACCTCGAGAATGAGGCTGGGGGGGCGCCAGGGCGGCTCGAGAAAATAATTGGAGAGGCCGCCGCCGCCGGCATTGCTGAAGCGCTTCCAATCGGTGAGCACGGCGCGTACGGGTTCATAGCGCGAAACGACCCAGATGGCGTACTTGGCCAGCCAGACGGCGGGTGACGGGATCTCGCGCAGTTGCGCATAGCGCGGGAACGGATCGGCGCGGAATTCCGGAGAAAATGGATCCAGATCGGAGCTCAATGCCCCGGATGGGCTTGACTGAGGTGCGTTCGGCACGGACGCGTTCATTGCCCGGCCGCGCGGGTACGCGCGCGCAGTTCCTCGGTCGCGGCTGCATCGATCCGCAATTTCGCATCGACGACCACGCCGTAGGCGCTCTCGGCATGGGCGCGCGACACCTTGCCGTCGAGCAGATCCGCGCGCACGCGTTCCGGATCTCGTTCGAACGGATCGCCGAACCCGCCGCCACCGGCCATTACATGCTGATAAGTCTCGCCGTTGTTCAGGGTGATCGGCACCATCGGCATCGGCGGCAGGGCGCGCGTGTCGCCGGAGGAGCGGATCAGATTCACGGCGGCTGCGCCTGAGTTGCCGCCTGCGAGTCCATGCGGTGCATGAACGGCCTTGTCGGAGCGTACCCCGAAGTAGACGTCGTCGCTGAGGATGCGATATTCGCGCACGATGCCGAGGCCGCCGCGATAGGTGCCGGCGCCGCCGGTGTCCGGCGCGAAGCCATATCGCTCGATTCGTAGCGGATAGTCCGCTTCGATCATTTCGATGGGAACGTTGGCTTGATTGGAAGCCATGTGGGGCACGCCCTCCTGGCCGTCGTGCCGCGAAGTGGCGCCCCAGGTGCCCATGATGCACTCCGAAAAGACGAAGCGCTTACCCTGATGCCAACCGCTGAAGCTCGGCAAGGTCGATCCGCCGGCTCCGTCCGCGGCGATGCTGTCGGGCAGGGCTTGCGCAAGCGCGCCGAAGAGGCAGTCGACGATGCGGTAGCCGGTGATCCCGCGTGCGCCGCAGGGCGCGGGATAGCGCGCGTTGAGGATCGAGGCCTCCGGCGCCAAGACGTGTATGGGTCGCGTGTAGCCGTGGCAGTTCGGCACGTCGGCAGGCATGACCGAGCGCAAGGCCGCGTACACGTTCGATTTACAGAAAGAGATCGGGGCGTTGATGCCGCCTTTGACCTGGGGTGAGGTTCCGGCCCAATCGACCGTGAGTTCATCGCCGTGCACACGCAGTTCGACTTCGAAGCGCACGGGCTGCGGATTTTCACCCAGCCCGTCGATGTGATCGGTGAATCGATAGCTGCCGTCGGGGATCGCGCGGATGGCTGCGCGCGCCAGTCGTTCCGAATAGTCCTGCAGAGCCGTTCCATAAGCCGCCACCGATTCGGCGCCATGGCGTTCGATGAGCCGCAGCATCTCTCGCTCGCCCGCGAGACAAGCGCCCATCTGAGCGTGCAGGTCGCCGAGCACCTGTTCGGGAACGCGCACGTTCGCGGCGATGATCTCCAGCAGCATGTCATTGATCACGCCGCGCGCCGCGAGTTTGATGAAGGGCAGCCGCAGTCCTTCCTGATGGATCTCCACTGCCGCCAGCGAATTGCTGCCGGGCACCAGACCGCCGACGTCGACGTGGTGCGCGATCGTCGCGGCCCAGGCGCACAGACGCTCGCCGGCGAATACGGGCCTCACGACGTAAATGTCGGGGAGGTGTTGACCACTGGCGAGATAGGGGTCGTTCGCGATGAACACGTCGCCGGTTTCGATCCTGCCCGCGTATTGCCCCAGCAAGTGGCGCATCGCATCGTAGAAACTGCCCAGATGCATCGGCGTGGTCAGACCTTGCGCGAGGTTCTGCCCGTCAGCATCACAAATCGCCGTCGAAAAATCCATCGCGTCGCGCACGATCGGCGAATGCGCGGTGCGCATCAGGATCAGCGCCATCTGGTCTGCGGCCGATTCGAAGGCATTGCGAAAAACCTCGAGCGAGATGGGGTCGATTCGCAGCGTCATCTCAAGTCCTCCTCAGCCCGGGGCCGTGACGGCGGGTGATTGCGCAACGGTCATGGCGCAAGGGTCATGACGCCAGGGTCATGACAATGTTGCCGACGCGATCGCGCGCTGCGCTCGCCGGCGGCGGAACGACCGTCGTGCCTTCGTATTCCTCGATGATCAAGGGTCCGCGACGCGCCGCTTGAGTCAAGCTCTCGCGCGTGATCACGGGCGTCTCGATGAGGCCATGCTCAGGGCCAAAATACACCGGGCGCGAGGTCTCCGCGGCGGCGGGCGGCACGCCAGCGAGCGGCGGCGCCCCGAACGGACCGGAGCGCAAGCGGGGCAGGGCCTCCAGCCCAAAAGGAGCGATGGCGGCGAGCACTCGCAGGGCCACGAACTCGATCGTGTGACCCTGCAGATCCTGTCCGTAGGTGCGGCGATACTCGTTTTCGAAGGCCTCGCGCAATTGCCCCACGGCGTCGGCGCCTGGCGCCGGATCGCGGGACAAGTCGATCGCCAATTCGAACCCCTGACCGGCGTAACGCAGCGCGGCGCGCCAGCGCACCTTGGGTGCCTCGCCGGGTCCCAGATCCGCACGCGCCTGGCGCTCGAGCAGCACGCAACGCTCTCGCGCCAAGGCCACCGACGTCGACGCCAAGGTTTGCAGAAACGCGACCGACCGCGTGGCTTCACGGTCTGCGCACAACAACCCTACGGCGCTGAACACGCCCGCCGCGGGCGGTACGAGGACGCGCGTGATCTCGAGTTCGCGCGCGAGGTGGGCGGCGTGGATGCCGCCGTTGCCGCCGAATGCGAACAGGCTGAATTCGCGCGGATCGCGTCCGCGATGCGTGGAGACCGCCTTCACGGCGCGGGTCATGAGGGTATTGGCCAGCCGGTGAATTCCATAGGCTCCCTCCAAGAGCCCCAGCCCCAAGGGTGCGGTGATACGGCTGACCGCGGCGCGCGCGAGCTCTGCGTCGATCGGCACGCTGCCGCCCGCGAGTGCGTGCGGATTCAAATAGCCGAGTACGACATTGGCGTCGGTGACCGTCGCCTCGGTTCCGCCCTGGGAATAACACGCGGGCCCGGGTTGGGCGCCGGCGCTCTCGGGACCGACTTTGAGTGCGCCGCCTGCATCGCGGCGCACGATGCTGCCGCCGCCCGCGCCGACTTCAGAGACGTCGACGACGGGGAGCTTGAGCGCATAGCCGCCGCCTTTCGCGAGCCCACCGCTCATGGAGATACCGCCGCCCACCTCGTACTCATCGGTCGCGGCGATCTGACCGTGATCGATCAGCGCAGCCTTCGCGGTGGTTCCGCCCATGTCGAAGGTGATCAAATTGAGTTCCGAAGCGCGCGCCGCCATGCGCGCGGCGCCGATCACCCCGGCGGCGGGGCCGCTCTCGACGACGATGACCGGTCGCTCCAGCACCTGGGCAACATCGATCGTGCCGCCGCTCGATTGCATCATCACGAGGCGGGCGGAGATGCCGCTTTGCGCGAGCCGTGTCTGCAAAGAGCGCAGATAACGCGACACGACGGGCCCCACGTAGGCATTGACGACCGTCGTGCTCGTGCGCTCGTATTCCCGAATCTCCGGCAGCACTTCGCTCGAGACCGTCACGAAACACGCGGGCAATGCGGCCCGCAATACCTCGGCAATGCGCAGCTCGTGACAGGGGTTCGCATACGAATGCAGCAAGCAAACGGCGACGGCCTCGACCTCATCCTCGCGCAGGCGCGTGACGAGTGCCTGCAGTTGTGGCTCATCGAGGGGTGTGACGATGCTGCCGCGGGCGTCGAGTCGTTCCCGGACCTCGTACCGGCGCCGCCGCGGCACCAGGGGCGCCGGCTTTTCGTACAGTGGCTCGTAGAGACGCGGGACTCGAATACGCCGCATTTCCAGCACGTCGCGGAATCCCTCCGTGGTGACGAGGGCAGTGCGTGCACCCTTCGCCTCGAGGATGGCGTTGGTGGCGACCGTCGACGCGTGACTGACCTCGGCGACCGCCCCGGGCGCGCCACCGAGTCGTCGCAGCAGCCGTTCGATGCCGTCGAGCACGGCGCGCGCGTAATCGTCCGGCGTCGAGGGCAGCTTGCAGGTCGCAAGTTCACCGTCGGGCGAGAGGCAGGCGATGTCGGTGAACGTTCCGCCGATATCAGCCGCCACGCGCAGGCCTGAGGTCATCAGCCGCACCGGTATTTGGCGAGGCGGCCCTCATCGACCTCGAGGCCGAGACCCGGGCGGTCGAGCGGCAGTAGCGCGCCCGCGGCGACCGGGAAGGCGGTGCTCACCACGTCGTCTTCATAGTAGCGGCCGGCCGCGAAATAGGGATGGGTGCCCGCCGGCGCGCTGATCGGGATCACCGAGGCCAGGGTCACGGCCGGTTGGGCGAGCGCGAAGTGCAGGTTCGCGGCGTTGCCGATCGCCGACTCGATAGAGCCGTTGACATCGCAGGGCAAGCGGCGTGCTTCGGCGACCGCCGCGACCGCGCGCGCACCGATGAAGCCGCCAGCCTTCGCGAGATAGATCGACAGGCAATCGGCAGCGCGCTGTTGCACGATCTCGAGCGCGTCGGTGACGTCCCAGCAGGACTCGTCCGCGATGATCGGCACACGCGCGTGGGCCGTCACCTCCGCGAGGTCGACGAGGCCGGTCGTCGGTTGCTCGACGAGATCAACGCCCGCGTCGGCGAGCGCAGCGACGACACCGCGGGCACGCTTCGCGGCGCCGTATCCCTGATTGGCATCGAGTCGCAGGGTCATTGCCGCGCCCAACTCGCGCCGCAGCGCCCGGATCAGCCGAATGTCGCGCTCAGCATCGACACCGCCTTTTATCTGCAGAGCGCGAATTCCGTCGGCGGCCGCAACCGCCGCTTCCTCGGTCGCGTCGGGCTCACTCATCAGACCGATCATATGGGCGATGGGAATCGAATTGCGCACCGGACCGCCCAGCAGCCGGTAGATCGGCTGGCCGAGGCTCTTGCCCCAGAGGTCATGCAAGGCGATATCCACCGCGCACTTAGCGTAACTATTACCGATGACCAAGCGATCCATGGTTCGTCGCGCCGCGGTCACCGCCGTGGCGTCCGTGCCGATCAGAGCCGGGGCGAAGACGTCGTTGATCATGCTGATGACCGTGGCCACTGATTCCCCCGAACGGCGGCCGAAATCGCCACCCCAATCCGGCAGCGGCGTGGCCTCGCCGTAGCCGATGAGTCCCGATTCGGTTTGAGCCCGCAGGAGCACGAAATGACCCAATTCGAGATTCAAGCCGGCCCATTTGAAGCTGCGGCGGTTGGGCAGACGGAAGGCCGAAGCATGCAGCGAGCGGAGTTTCATCGGTTCATGCTATCGGGAGGGCCGGTTCATTCCAAGGAATTTTTTTCTTATGAGAAAAACCCGGCACCGACGAGCGGGTCCAGGACGGCACGCTACACCTTGTCGGTTTCGACCGGCCGAACCGCCGAATTCATCATGTGGGAAATATCCGCCGGTGCGCGCGGATCATGCGAAACCGACAGGACGCGTGCGGTCTCCGGGCTGACCGAGATGTACAGATGACGCATGCTGCTGTCGAAATACGCGCTTTCCCCGCTGTCCAGCCGAAACGGCGCGTAGTGCTCGGTATGGATCTCGATCGCGCCGCCCAACACATAGACGAATTCCTCGCCGCGGTGCTGACTCCAGTGGTCGAACTCCTCGATGGAGCGCGCGTGCACCAAAATTTCCAGCGGGACCATCGCTTTGCGCGAGAGCTCCGAGGCATGCGCGCGATAGTCGTATTGACCGCTCGTGAACAACTCCCCCTCGTCGCGGCGCGTCGTCGTCTTGCGGCCGGAGACGACGCTCTTGGCGCCCGGGCGCATGAAATCCTCGATCGTCACGCCAAGTCCGTCGCAAATGCGCTTCATGATGTCGAACGAGGGCGAGATTTGGCTGTTTTCGATCTTCGAGAGGTTGGAGATCGACACACCGGTCGATTTGCTGATCTGTGCCAAGGTTTGATCGAGTTCCCGGCGGATCTGCTTGAGCCGAGTGCCGATCTGATTCACGTCCATTGCTCGCTGGTCTCCCAACATTTCGCGCCCCCAAGCCGTCACCCTGCCGACCGCGCTACTTTCTCATAAGAAAACTGTGTTAGCTTGCCCCAAATGATGCTGACCGCCCCGGTGGGTGCCCCGAGCACGAGCATAAGACGGCTGTTCGTGCTGTTGTGCGGGTACGAAATCCTGCCGAAGTCGATTTCGACGCGCGATCGTGGTCGGCGTTTCATTCTCAGCGAACCCGTATGTGCCTATCTGCTGGATACGGCATCGGGCTGGGTGCTGCTCGATGCCGGATTGAATCCTGCCAATGCCCGGGATCCCTCGCGCATGCAGGAGCGTTTCTGGCGCCATGGGATGACCGCGCCGGTCGTGCGCGACATGCATCTTCTCGACCGCCAACTGGCCGAACTCGGCGTCTCCTACGATGATATCGGGCATGTGATTCTCTCGCATCTTCACTATGACCATTGCGGCTGTCTGCGGCATTTTCCGCATGCACGCATCTCGATCCAGCGCCGCGAGCACACGCATGCATTCGGTTCCGAGCCGGGTATGGCCTATTTCCGCGACGAGTATGACGATCCGCGCCTGCAATGGGATCTGCAGGACGGTGATTGGGAGGCGATGCCCGGGCTGCGCCTGCTGGAGACTCGGGGTCATACGCAGGGGCATCAATCCGCGGTCGTGCAACTGCCGGGAAGCGGGACCATCGTCCTGCCGTTCGACGTCGCCGACTTACAGGAGAACTGGGACGACGCGGTGCTCCCGGGTGAATGCTGCGACGATGCGGCTGCTTCCCTGGCGATCGAGCGGCTCAAAGTGATCGCGAAACAGGCGTGCGCAAAGACGCTGTTTTTCCATGATCCGGTCGCGATTCAAGAGATCCGGCTCGCCCCGGAAGGGTATTCCTAGCGGGTCGTCGAGGCGAGAAACCCGCCGGACTGTCGCTGCCAGAGCGCGGCATAGACGCCTTGCTGGGCGAGGAGCGCGGCATGGGTACCTTGCTCGACGATGCGGCCGTCATCGATCACCGCGAGCCTGTCCATCCGGGCGATCGTGGACAGGCGATGGGCGATCGCGATCACGGTGCGTCCCTCCATCAGCGCGTCCAATTGTTCCTGAATCGCAGACTCCACCTCGGAGTCGAGCGCCGAAGTGGCCTCATCGAGGATCAGAATCGGGGCGTTCTTCAGAATCACGCGGGCAATGGCGATGCGCTGGCGCTGTCCCCCCGATAACTTGACGCCGCGCTCGCCGACATGCGCGTCGAATCCGCGGCGACCGGCCCAATCTTCGAGCTGCTCGATGAAGTCGAGCGCATGGGCCTGGCGGGCCGCCGCGAGTATTTGGTCATCGGTCGCTTGCGGACGACCATAGCGTAGATTGTCACGGATCGACCGGTGCAGCAGCGACGTGTCCTGCGTGACCATGCCGATTTGCTCGCGCAGGCTCTCCTGGCTGACAGCCGCGATGTCCTCGCCGTCGATCAAAATGCGGCCGGATTTGGGTTCGTAGAAACGCAGGAGCAGGTTCACGAGCGTCGATTTGCCGGCGCCGGAGCGGCCGATCAGCCCCAGACGTTCGCCCGCCGCCAAAGTCAGGTTGAAATCGCGCAATACGCCGCCGCGTTCACCCTCGCGTCTGACGCGCCCATAATCGAAGCCGATATGCTCGAACTCTATCCGTCCTGCCGTGAGCCGCAGCCGCGCGGCCGACGGGGGATCCGCCATTTGGCGCGGGACGGCGATGGAGCGCATCCCATCCTGTACGACGCCGACGTTCTCGAAGATCGCGGTCACACTTTGAGCGACCCAGCCCGACATGTTCGAGATCTGCCATGCCAATGGTAGGGCCGTAGCCACGGTGCTGATCGGGACCCGTCCCGCCCTCCAGGCGAGCAGGGCCAGCGCGCCCGTGCCCACCATCATTGCCGCATTCATCAGCGAGAGCGACAGGCTCCACTGCGTGATGAGGCGCAGCTGGCGGTGGAATTGCCGGGTGTGCTCATCCACGGTCTCGCGCACGAAGGCGTCCTCATCCTCGGAGCGCGCAAACAGCTTGACCGTCAGGATATTGGTGTAACTGTCGACGATGCGGCCGGTCAGATTCGAGCGCACCTCGGACATGCGTTGCGAACGGTCGCGCATCCGCGGGACCACGGCAACCAGCAGGCCGCTGTAGCACACGAACCAGAGGATGACCGGCAGGGCGATCCGCCAATCCGCGCGCGCCATCAGCACGATGGCGCTGGTGCCGTAGACGATGATGTACCAGGCGGCATTGGTCATCTGCACGACGCTCTCGCGCAGGCTCGGCCCGGTTTGCATCACGCGATTGGCGATGCGTCCGGCAAAGTCGTTTTGAAAAAAGGTCCAGCTCTGCCGCACCACGTGCCAATGACTCTGCCAGCGGATCAGGTTGGTGAGTCCGGGCGCGATCGCCTGATTGGTGACCAGGTATTGCACCAACAGCGCGACGGGCCGCGCCAGCAGAAGAACGCCCGCCATGCCGAGGAGTTGCCCTCCCGCATCGTGGAACAGATTCGTCGCCGGTATCGACGAAACCAGCGCAGTGACCCGTCCGATGAACACCGGAATCGTCGTGTCGAGCAAGGCGACGAACAGGCCGGTCGCGAACAGGGCGCCGATCAGCCCGGGTGTTTGAGCGACGAAGTGCCAGTAGAATCGCAGCAGCGCGTGTGGGCCGTTCACCGGCGGCGGCGGCGACGCGGGAGGTGCGCTGGTGGGATCCACCAATCGTTCGAAGAATCTAAACACCGCCGACTCCTACGGCATTCTTGAGAGCCGGCCATGCGAGCGTGAGCAACAAGCTGCGGCCCAGCATGAGCACGGTAAGAGCGGCCCAGATGCCATGGTTCCCCCAGACCGATGACAACAGGAACAGCGTCGGGACGTAGACCCCGACGCTGCAGAGCATCGTGTTGCGCAAGGTACGGGTGCGCATGGCGGACATGAACACGCCATCCCAAAGGAACGCCCAGACGCAGACGAGGGGCAGGCCGGCCACCCAGGGCCAATAGACGGCGGCGGTCGCGCGCAAGGGAGCATTCGAGGTCATCGCCACAAGGTACCAGGGTCCGCCGATGAACAGCACCGCCGCGATCAGCACACTCCATCCCAGGGAGAGCACTGCGCTGCGGTGAACGATCTGCACGAGGGTCGATCGGCAGCCCGTGCCGATCGCACGACCGCCGAACACCTCAGCAGCGGTGGCGAAGCCGTCGAGCAGATTGGCGACGAGGAGGAAGGCCTGCATGAGGATCTGGTTGGCGGCGAGGTCCATGAGGCCCATGCGCACGCCTCGTTCGGTCATGAGGGCGTAGGAGCCGCTGAGCAGCAGCGTGCGCAGGGTGATGTCGAAGTTAGCGTGGAGCAGCGTGCCCCACGCGGTCTTGTCGAGCACCCGCTCGCGCACGGCGAGCCAGTCGGCCAGCGGCACCATGCGCAACATCAGGATCGTCGTCACCCCGCAGATGCAGGCTTCGCTCGTGACCGTGGCCCAACCGGCGCCCGTGATTCCCCACCGAAAGACCAGCACGTAGAGACAGGCAAGGGCCGCGTTCAGCGCATTCAACACCACCTGCAGCAGCATGACCGTGCGGGCGCGACCCTGGCCCAGGAGCCAGGCGAACTGTGCAAACCCCAGCAAGGTGAACGGTGCCGACCAGATCCTGGCAGTGAAGTAGGCGCGCGACAGCGGCAGGAGTTCGCCGGACGGATCCAACAGGCGCAGCGCCAGCCACGCAATCGGCCGTTGCAGCAGCCACAAGGCACACCCGCCGAGCACGGCGGCCAGCAGGGGACGCAGCCCTGCGAGCAGCACCTCGCGAGGATCCTTGCGTCCGATCGCCTGCGACACCAGGGCGGTGGTCGTGAAACGCAGGAAAGCAAAACACCAGTAAAGCACCGTGAATATCGTCGTGCCGATGCCGGCTGCGGCGATCACGGCCGGGTCGCCGAGGCGGCCGAGAACGGCCGTATCGACGATGCCCATCAGGGGTGTGGCGATGGCGGCGAGCATCACGGGGACCGCAAACCGGATGAGCGTCGGATAGGACGGGATGGCCGCGACGGACGTCATTACGTCACGCGCATCCCGGCGTCAGCCCCTGGCGTCAACCCGCGAGATAGATGAAGCGCACGACGCAGAGCGCCGCGAGCAGGTAGACGAGCCAATCACCGAGGCGTGCTTGTCCGCGCACGAGTTTCAATACCGCATGGCTCGTGATGCCGAAGGCCAGACCATTGGCGATCGAATAGGTCAGGGGAATCATGACCACGGTCAGGAACGCGGGAATGGCCGTTCCCGGATCGGACCACTCGATTTCGGCGAGCGAACCCAGCATCAAGGCGCCGATCAGGATCAGTGCCGGCGCCGTCGCCGCCGCGGGAATGGCCTGCACCAAGGGGGCGAAAAACAGTGTGCCGAGAAACAAGAAACCGACGATGACGCTCGTGAGTCCGGTGCGCCCACCGACCGCGACTCCGGCGGCACTTTCGATATAGCTGGTCACGGGGCTGGTCCCGACGACGGCGCCGACCAGGACCGAGGCGGAATCGGCGAGCAGGATGCGATTCACACGCGGAATCGAGCCATCGGCGGCGACGAGGCCCGCGCGTTTCGTGACTGCCACGAGCGTGCCGATGTTGTCGAACATGTCGACGAACAAGAACACGAACACGATCTCGAGCAGCGACAGGCCGATACCGCCTTTGAGACTCAAGGCGGCGGGTACGTTCAGCTTGAAAGCGGTGCTCGACAGGTCGGCAAGCGCGTAGGCCCCCGGTGTGAAGTGCGCGAGGCCGAACGCCCAGGCAAGCGCCGAGGTCAGTACGATGCCGATCAGCATCGCCGCCCGCACCTTGAGCACCTGAAGCGCGGCAATCATCAGTAAACCGGCCAGGGCGAGCGCCGCCGTCCGGTCCGTCAAATTGCCGAGGCCCACGACGGTGCCGGGCTTGGCGACGACGATGCCGGCATCCCGGAGTCCGATGAACGCGATGAACAGGCCGATACCCCCGCCGACCGCCGCGAACAGCGAGCGCGGCAACGCGCTGATGATGAGCTGCCGCACTCCGGCCAGGGTCAGGAGCAGGAATGCGATGCCGGACAGAAATACGCAACCGAGCGCGGTCTGCCAGGGGAGACCCATGCCCTGGACTACCGTGTACGTAAAGTAGGCATTGAGGCCCATGCCCGGTGCCAGCGCGAGCGGATAGTTGGATACCAGGCCCATGAGAATGCAGGCGAAGCCCGCGGCTAGACAGGTTGCGACGGCGACACCCGCGACCGGCATCCCTGCCGCTCCGAGAATCAAGGGATTGACCGCAACGATGTACGCCATCGTCATGAAGGTGGTCAGACCGGCGAACAGCTCCGTGCGGACAGAGGTGCCGTGCGCATCGAGACCGAAGTAGCGATTCAACATGGAGAAACCCGGAACGTCGGAGGGAAAATTTCGAGCGCGCTCACTCCCAACGCATGGCGAACACGTTGGAAAAAAATTCACAGTACCCACGGTGATTGGTGCTGTAAAGCAAAACCTGCGGTCGATGCCGCCGACGTGCGCGCGCGCCGTCTAAGCGCACCGATTGGGCGCACAAACAACGAGCCCTTGCCCCACTTTATCGCAACATGTTGCGCGCTTGACACACCGCGGTTGGCTGCTAGGATCGCGCCAATACTGACAACAACAGGGATGCGCTGACCTATGACACTCAGAATTCGTGTTGCCGTGGTCATTTCTTGCTCGATGCTCGGTTTCCGGAGCGCAGAGGCTCAACAGAGCACGGCCGCAGCGCCTGCGCCGACACCGGCCACAGCAACGCCCGCGACAACGACTCCGGTCGCGGGCGGCACCGGCGAACTCGACGAGATCGTCGTCAACGGCATCAAGCGCGGCGACCTCATCATGCCGACCACGGTGACCTCCGGCTCGGCATACGGCTTGGACCTCGGCGTCATGGACACACCGCGTAACAACACCGTGCTGTCGAAGACGCAACTCGATGCCCTCGACGTGCAAAATCCCGGTGGGTTTTCTTATCTGACCGCGAGCGCCTATTCGGACGCGTCGTTCGGCCAGCCCAACGTGCCTCGCATCCGCGGTCAGTATGCCGACATGTTCTACAACGGCATGCGCGACAGCTTCACCTTGAACGGCTACGGTGCGCCGATCAGTTTCAACATGGTGGATTCGATCGACATCATCAAAGGCCCCGCGAGCGTCCAGGGTGGACCGGGGTCCGGCGTGGGCGGCTCCATCAACATCGCCACCAAGCTGCCCTCGCTGAGCACGTTCGCGACCACGTTCAACGTCGAACTCGACAACCAGCAGAAGCGGATCGCGGGGTTCGACGTGGGCGGCCCCCTCAGCTCGAACGTCGCGGCGCGCCTGAGCTTTACGAGCAACGACAGCGGCAGCTACTACAACGACATGTTCTTCCACCAACAGTCGATTTATGCCGCGTTGGTGTTCGATGTAACGCCGAATTACACGGTCTCTGTGAACGGAGACTTTGCCGACACCAAGTATCGTGAGAACGACGGCATCAACCGCGTGAACCAGGCTCTGATCGACAACGGCACCTACCTCACGGGCGGCCCGGTCACGCCGATCTCGGGTTTCGGAACCGAAGTGGATCTGACGGGAACGACGGTCCTGAACGGCAAGACCATCATCGATGAGCCGGCCGGAAACGGGGCTCACTCGCAGCACGCGATGCTGCAGCTGATCCAGACCTACAAAGTCAGCGATGACTTCTCGATCGTCAACAATACGTTCTACGACTACATCAATCGCTACAACCAGGTGGCCGCTTACTACGCCGATACGGCGGAGGGAAGCTACACGCTCGAGAACAAGACCGACTTCAAGGTCAATTTCAACCTCGGCGGAATCACCAACAACGTCGATGCCGGGTTCACTTATCGCTACGCGCACGTGCTGGACATCCAAAACTTCGCCAACGAACCGGTCAGCGTCTACGATCTGTCCGGGAGTCCGAACAGCTGGGTTTTCCCCTCGTCGGGTCCCAACCCGTCGAACCAGCTCTATGGCGGAGCGATCCCCTTCACGGCGGCCTTCGGTCATCAGGAGTACGGCGTACCCGGCAGCTTTGCGGCCTACGCGAATGGCAGCATCGATTCCAATCTGCAGGACGGCGCGATCTTTTTGGAGCACCGGCTGCAGTTCTCGCCGCAGTGGAGCGTGCTCTACGGCGTGCGCGGCGACGTCGTGCAACTCAACGACTCCGACCCGCTCTATGAACAGGGTTTGGCTGCGGGTTTGGGGCCGTACCCTGGCTGCGGCACCTTTTGCATCACCTTACCGGAGTCGCAGCGTACCGCCGCGTATGGTCTCTATAATGGCAATGTCAGCGTCGTCTACACGCCGAACTCCTGGGTGTCGGGCTATCTCACCTACAACAAGGCCCAGTACGTACTCGCAGATGCCAACGATGGCGCGGTCGGCACGCTGGGCGTCGATCCGACCACGCAGCTGAGGCAAAACACGCTGCTCGAGGAGGCCGGCGTCAAGTTCGACCTGCTCGGCAAGGCCTTGTTCATCTCGATCGCGGGTTTCCATCAGGAGCGGGCGATTCCCAGCGGTCAGGGTGATTTGACCCACTCCATTGCCCATATCAGCGGCGCCGAGTTCGAGCTCAACTACCAACCGTCGCCGAATTTCTTCGCGACCGCCAGCTACTCTTACCTGCACACGGTGACCGATACGCCGTTTGGATTCTGGAATTTCCCGGCGCAGTCCGGCACCAACTTCGATGGTGCCGGCACATTGATCACGTGGAAGCCGGGTCAGGATTTCGTCGATCCTGGCGTGCCGGCCCATCTGTTCAACGCGCTGGCCAATTACAAGCTCGACAGCGGACTCGGATTTCAGGCGAATGTGCAGGTCACGGGTCCGATTCAGACCACGCAGTCAGGCTACATCGACATTGCCGCCACCAATGCCAATGCGTCGTTCTTGACGCCGGCTCTGGTCGGGCCGGGTGGGCTGATCCCGAGTTCGGTCGTCGGGCCCAACGGGTTCTACAAGTCGCCGACGATTCCCTGGCAGTACACCTTGAACACGGCGGTCTTCTACCATTTCTTGGACCATTACAATGTCAAATTCGAGGTCTACAATCTCACGAACCGCCGCAATCTCGTCAACGATCAGGGGTTCTACGGCAACGATTTCCTGACGGTCGAACCGCCGCGTCGCTATGATCTGTCCTTGACCGGCAAGTTCTAAAAAGCCGGGTGGGGCGGCGGATTACTACCAGCAAGTGGTGGTCGAGTCCGCGCCGGCCGAGTTGAGTGAAGTGCGATTGCCCTTGGAATCCACCGTGAACGACGCGCAGTTCGTGTCTTTCACCTGGGTGCCGGTCGGTGTGGCCGTGGCGCTGAAATAGGCGACCGCGGTGCTCGTGGGCGCCGTGGCTGAGGTAACCGAGATCGTGTAGTAGCCGCTGCCCACCACTTGGCCGGTCAGCGTCGTACTTGATCCGGCGGACGCGTAGCCTAGCGGCGCGGCGAGATTGGTGTAAGCGTTATTCAGACTCAAGTAGCGCTCCTCGAGCCCGGCAAGATCCAACAGCGCGGTCTTGGCGTCCGTGCGGCGCGACTGTCGGACGTAGGTCGAATAAGCCGGCACCGCGATCGCCGCGAGTATGGCGAGGATGAGGATCGTGACCATCAATTCGATCAGGGTGAAGCCGGGCTGCCTCGCCCGCGGTGTCTTGGCCATCATCGTTTCTCCGTCCACGTAATTCGGCTGCCGCTGGTCCCGGCCGGGGGGTTAACCTGCACGACGGTACCTGTGCCGGAAGTCGTCTGAGTGACCAGATAGGTTCCAGTCTTGTTGGTCACGAGCGATACCGACCCCGTGCCGTTCAAGGCCAGGCCGTTGACCGATGGCTGAGTGCCGTTCGCCGTGGTCGTGCCGTTGAAAAAAGTCTTGGCAAACCCCCCGCCGGTGGCGGGGTTGATCCCCATGGTCCACCCACCGGTTGGGGTTTGCAAACAGCTCGAGTACGAGGTCGTAGCGGGTATCGTCGTGTTGACCAGGAATGCCCCATCCGCCAACACGGGGTTGTAAATCACCTGCTCGTAAACCACCGGCGTGGCCTGTGCCGTGCTGACGGCCGCGGTGGGAAGATTTTGGTCGGTCGGGTTGGCATAGCCGTGAGGCAGCTCGAGATACCAGCCATACTCCCGGGTCGCACTGCAGGCTGCGGTATCCGCCCAGCAAATCGGGTTGCTGCTCACGGTGCGATAGTCGGTGGTCGAGGAGTTACTGACGATGGTCTGCTGTTGCAGTTGGGAGGTGCCGCTCAGAGCCGAGGGGGCTGTGAATCCGCTGCTCGGCAGATAGCCGTATTGGACGGAGTTGAAGGCATCGAAAGCGCCGAGATTGTAGTCCCAAATGCCGTAAAGGCTTTGCTGGGTCGTGGAGTACGTTGCCGCGGAGCTGTTCGTGAACTGGGTCAGTTGTCCGGTGCCGAATTCGACCAGCACCCGCGTGCTGGGCGTCGAGGGAATCGCGGCGACCACGAGTTTGCTCGTGATCGGCTGGTTGGCGGGCGTGGTGAACAGCGGAGTCGATTGCACCGACCAAGTCTGCGCACTCAAGCCGGTGACGTCGAAGCGCCAGACATTGCCCTTGAGATCGCCCGCGTAAATGTAGTCGACGATATGGTCGCCATCGAGATCGGCCGGCGTTGCATAGGCGATGCCGTTGCCGGTTCCGGACGTGCCCGTGCTCAGATAGTAAAAGGTACGGGCGCCACTCGTCGCATCCACCATCATCAGAAAGATGCCGGCGTCGCCGGTGGCGCTGCCAAAGCCGTTGCCGATGACCACGCCCCATTGGCCGTTGTGGAAGCGCCGAATCTGCGGGATGCCGTAGGTGTTCCCCAAATTATTGCCGCAGTTCGGCGCTGAGGTCGACGCGTTGGCGGTCGCCGCCGCGCAGGTGAAGTTGGCGCTCCCCGTGGCGGACGAGTAGCTCCACTCGCCCAGCACGACATTCGCCGCATTGCCTTCGGAAAAATTGCTCGCGTCGGTGATGTCGAGTGCGTAGATCGCCGACCCTCCCGGGCCCAAGCCGCCAACGAGCCAGGTATGCCACTTGCCGCCATAGAACAGATCGCCGGTGCCGGGTGACTGGTCGATGTCGAAATGATGTCCGTATTGCGGACTGGAATAATCGAGAGAGGTCGTCGTCTGCTGAATCGTGTTGACCGTATAGGCCGGCATGTAGGCGAGCACTTCCTTGCCGTCGTTGGTGCTCGAATCATAAGTCGTGGTCGTCGGGTAGGCCCCGGTGCGAAACCCATGCATGAGGCCATCGTTGGCCCCGACGTAAACGACGTTGAGGCGCGACTGTTCGGCGGCAATGAACGCCGTATAGGTCTGTCCCGAGTTCTCCGGATTCGATTGCGTGAAATAAAGGTAGTCTTTCCACGTCAGAGGATAAGTCTGCGAGGGCGCGCCCACCCAGGTGGGACCCGAATCGATGATGTCGCCGAGCACGCTCGCGCGGGCACGGTACAAACCGACGCCCTGGGAGTTCTGTTCCTGACTGCGATCACCGCGCAGATATTGGAGCCGGTAGGTCTGGGTGGTCGACGTGTCGCCGGAGTCGCCGGTATTGATCGCGGCCTGTTCGGCGGTCGAGAGGTTGCTGAACGACAGCGGGATGCCCGTGCTGCCGTTCCAGGAGAGGATGGTGCGGCTCGGACTGTTGATGCCCTGGGCGACACCGCTCGTCGCGCCCGTCGTGGCGCAGGCGCCCCCGGTCAGCACGCAGGAGGCGTCCCAGTTGACGGTCGAACTGATCGAGACCATGCCGTTGGCGTCGGTCGTGAGATTTTGCGAGGTCAAAGAGCCCGCCCAGGTGGTCGGATCGTATTTGGCAAAATACACCTGCGAACCGGTCTCGAGCTGCGCCGTCTGTTTGAGGTTCACTCCCGCCGAACTGCTCGACGTCACCGCGGGCACCGCTTGAAAGCACATGACTTCATGGGTGTTAGGTTGTCCGCCTTCGGATGCGGCGAAACCGAAACGGACGTTGGCCGGTAAGCTGCCGCTGGGGATGCTGCCGAGTATGTTCTGGCCCGTGATCACCGGTTGAAAGGCGCCGCCGTTGTAGCTGTAGGACAGACTCAGCAGTCCGGACGGCGTGATCGTCAGATCGTAGGTGATCGGGATGCCGGCGTTCGACGCCGTGACCGGCGTAACGGTGCCGCGGACTGTGGCATTTTCATTGGCGATCAACAAGGATTTGCTGGAGTCGGTGGGGTTCAGGGGCAGCTGCCGATAGGCGATCAGGGGGTAATTCGACAAGGTGATGGCCGGCGTCACGGCGGTCGCGCCCCACTCGTTGCGCACCTTCTGAGCGGCATTGCCCGGGTTGGTCGTCGTGACGCCGGTGTTGAACGCGCTATTGGCGGTGACGCCGGAATAATCCCAAATGACGCCCGAGACGCAGGCCTGTTGCACCGCATAGGTACGCTGGGCATCGGTCAGGCTCGACGGGTAATAATGCACCGTAGACGTCTTCATGTAGTTCGTATACAGCGAATAGAATGCGGTGCTGCCGGGTCCCCTGATCCCGACGATGTTCGGCAGCCAGCCGACGCCGGTCGAGGTGGTGTCGTAGCCGTAGCTACTCGTCGGAATGTTGGCGCAGGTTCCGTTGTTGGGCGCGTTGCCATTCGGGCCGCAGGAGCCATATGCAGGGTACTTCTCAACCGTCTGAGCGCCATTCGCAGCCGTATAGACCGAGCCATTGAGGAAATTGCCAAACTCGTCGATGCCGACGCCGAGGAAGCCGCCGTTCAAACCGTCGAAGCCGCGCGTGTAGCCTTGCGTCACCGCGGGGCCGGAGTTGGTGGGACGCGTCGAATAATCTTGGTCCGCGTCCGAGCAACTGTACGACAGTGCACCGCCCAGCGCGCCGAGATCGGGTGACTGGCTGGCATCCTGCAAAAAGAAGGACAAGCCGTCGGCGCCGTCGTAGTTCACCTCGCCATAGGGATTGAAGCCCGAGCCGTGGCCGATATCGTAGGTTTCGGTCGTGAAGGACACCTTGATGCCCTGAACCTGCAAGGGGAAGCTGAAGTTCGAGACGATGCCGCCTTTTTGATACAGGCCTTGGGGGTAGGTGCCCGTGGACGTCCCATTGGTGAGCCGCAAGGCGCCGCCCACGCTCGGCGAGTCCGGCAGCGAGCCTGTATTGCCGCCGAGCAAGGGCTCGACTGTCGTGTCGAAGACATTGCCGGTCGGAGAACTCGATCCGGGGATGTACGTGTTGTAGTAGTTGCCGGACTGCCGCAAGGTGGCGCAGGACGGGATATAACCGGGGATCGACAGCGAAGTGTTCGACCCGGCCGTGAGACAGGCGCCGCCGAAGAAATACCACTGGTTGTTCGTCGTCGTGCCCGTGAAGTTCTCGGTATAGTTGAACTGTCCCCAAGCCATCGCAGGCAGCAGCACGATCATGCCGGACAGACGGATCATCGATCGTCGCATCATGATGCTCCCAAATCTTTTACGCCGCTCACGACGGCATAGGTGCTTTCGACGATGGCGACTGCATTGGGGCTGCCCCCATAGCCGACCGCATCGATCTTGAAGACGCTGCCGTCGCCGGCGGGCGTGAGCCCCAGGTATTGGATGTAGAACATCGGGGGGGCGTAATAACTCCCGGGTGAGGCCGCGGAGTTCGTGGGCGTCACGATCATGTTCGGCGGCGTATAAGTCACCCCGACCGTCCAGGGTACGGCCTGATAGGCTGCGTTCGTCGTGCCCAGCGGGTTCGCACAGACCTGTCCCACATTGCTCGATACGACGCCGGTGCAGGTGACGCCGGTGCTGCCGTTGCCCTGGGACAGCCACCACTCCGCATATTGCTGAGCGCTCTCCGCCGCATTGAGGGCGCGACCTTTCTCTCGGACGTTGCCGGCTATGCGCTCATCGAGGCCGTAGCCGCGAAACGCGGCGAGCGCGAGGATGGTCACGACCAGCAGCAGCAGCAAGCTCGTCACGAGCACGAAGCCGTCCTCCCGCGGGAATGCCCTGCGCGCCCCGATCATGAATTGACCCCGGTCGTGTTCATCAAGGCGATCGTGCGCACGATCACGTAGCTCTGCGGCACGGAAGAAGACTGGCCGGCGGTCAGCGTACTGCCCGAGTTGTAAAGAGGGTTCGTGAAGATCAGCGTGAGCTGCACCGAAATGACGTTGGACCAGAGACTGTTCGCAGTCACTATGTCGGCTGTCAGGTAGGAGTCGATCGACTGATAAGCGCCGACCGGGTTCGTATGCACGCCGTAGACGGAGAAGAGCCCGGAAATTCCCGAGGCGATGATCTGGGGGGCCGCCGTCACCGCGGTTCCGTTGGTGATGGTCGTCAGCGTGCAGAGCAGATTCTGGTTTCCATCGGTGCTGAATTCCGCGACATAGGTGACGGCGACCGCGCTGGTTCCGCCCAGACAATTGATCACGCCATCGTTGCCGGCAGAGCTGTAACGAACGTATATCGGGCCCGTCAAGGTACCGCTCGAGAATATGGACTGGCCCGCGGAGGTGAAGGGTGCGGATATGGGCAAGGCGTTGGCCGGAGTCGTCGTGACGGGATTCGGAAAATAGCCCGCCTGTTGAATCGTGTCGTTGAGGACCGTCAAGACGACGCGCTGGTTCTCCTGCAAACCCGTGTTCGTTCCCTGGACGACCGTGGAGCGCTTCATGGCGAACGTCAAGGTCAACACCGCGCCGATGATGAACAGCCCGATCAGCAGCGCCACCATCATCTCGATCAGCGTGAAGCCGGTCGCGCGAGCGCATCTCTTGACGGCGACGAACGCTCGAATTCTCTCAGGGTTCGACATAGAGGATATAGGTCGACTGCAGGGTGTAAGCACTGTTCTGATAAGAGGTCAGATCGCCTTGCGTGATGCCTGTTTGCTGCGCATTGACGGCGACGGCGTTCTCCAGCCAGGTGATCGCGATCTTGCAGGAAGCCGGTGTTGCGTTGGCGACCAAGGGGGTGCAGGTGATCGTCGCGGAACCGCCCGGCAAAACGGCCGGGTTACCGAGATCACCAATGAAGGTATCCGTTCCCCAGTTGATCAGGTCGTAACCGGCCAGCAATTGAGGGGTACATTTCGGCTGTTGGATCTGGTAGGTCTCGTAACACTGTGGGTATTGATACAAGCTTGGGTCGGAAATCGTCAAAGCACCGTTGGCGACCGTGATCGTCACCGAGGGAGTCACGAGGGCCGTCGCCCAATAGCCTCGGTTGGCATGCATCATCGCAGCCAGGCTTTCGGCCTCGATCGCCGCCAATCCGCGTAGGCCCGAGACCGTCGTGCTCGACAGGGCCAGCGACTCCATCTTGGCGAGCCCCAGGAGACCGATCGCCACGACGAGCAAGGCAACCAGGACCTCGATCAAGGTGAACCCTCGCAGACTGGAACGCGTGGTGCTCATGTGCACGTCGTCGGGCTCGAGGCCCCAGGGCGAATCGTGGATGGCAGTCCCGCGAAGGTCAGCGCGAGGCAGCGCGTCCATTGGCTGTTGAGCGGGGTCGAGTGCAGGGTGATGGCCAGCGGCAGCGTAACCTGGGTGGAACCCGCATAGGCTGCCAGGAAGCCCTCCCGGTTGAAGGTCACGGCGTCCACGTTGCCGCCGCCGACGAAGGTGTCGGTGCTCGTGAACGCGGGCTGCTGGAGAAGGATCTGCTCGCCGGTGTCGACGGTCTGGTTGCCGTTGGCATCGACGAATACGATCCAGCCCTGGTTCCAACTGGCGCTCCCCGAGCAGCTGGGGTTGGCGGATGTTGGGTTCGAGGAGGCGCACACGGTGATGGGCTGGCCCTCCTTGACCGCCTCGGCGCGCGCATACTGCATTTCAGCGAGCAGGGAATTGACCTCTGAGGACATGCGATTCGAGTACGTAACGTACTGGAAGCTCGGAATGCCGACCGAAGCGAAAATGGCGACGAGCGCAATGACGATCAGCAGTTCGAGCAGCGTGAAGCCCGAAGAACGAGAAAACAGCTGTGAATCATTCATCGACGAGACTTTAAGCGGCGCGGTATCGCTCTACGGCCACAATGTTCTCAGCTGTAGCCGTATTTTTGGTGACGAGGGTCGCATACTCGCGACACAGCGACCCGGCAGCGCTTTGGAAATGCGCCCAAGTCACAACGGAGCTGACCATCCAGTGGCGCGATCGCCGTCCTTGCTCAGAAGCTGAGCGTGAGGCTGACGCCCACCGAGCGCGGCTTCTGATAGAAAGAAACCTGCTGCCCCTCGCTCCCGGCGAACGCATAGGTCAGGGGGCGCGTGTCGGTCAGATTCGTGACCCACACGCTGGTGTCCCAGTGCTGGACGGAATTGTGAAGTCCGACACGGGCGCCGAGCGAATGCCCGTCTCCGAAGGTCGTCGGATCGGCAAGATAGGGGTGTTCCCGCCCGACATAATGATCGTTGACCTGGCCATAGAGATTCAGGTCGCCGCGCAGTCCGTGCTCATAGTTGACGATGTAGCTCTCACTGAGCTTCGGCGCGTCGGGCAGCATTTGGCCGACGACGACGGGTGTGTACAGCGCCAAGCCGTTGTCGTTGGTCAGGGTTTCGGTCACCCGGGCATGCAGGTAGGTGCCGGCCAGGTGAACCTGGAGTCCTCGCACGGGTCGCCAGTCGATCTCGGTTTCGGCGCCGTCGATGCGCGAGCCCGGCACATTGCCGAGGCCGGCGATCAGAGGCTGCGTGCCGACCGGGCCCGCCCACAGCGAGAGACTGGACTGCCGATCCCGGATTTCGCTGTCGAACAGCGCGGCATTCACCTGCAGGGAATCGCCCCAGTAGCGGCTCTTGAGTCCGACCTCGGTCGTGCGCACGTGTTCGGGTTGTACGTAGCTCCAGTCCACCTGGACCTGGGCGGGCTGGCCGTAAAAAATACCGGCCTTGTAAGCGGTCGCGAGACTGGCGTAGACCATGATCTTGTCGGTCAGATGAAAATCCGGCTCGAGGCGATAGGACACGTTCTGGCTCGAACGGGACTCGTCAAGCGCCGCGAGCACCGTGTTCGGGATGACCGGCCCCGTGAAATTATTGGCCGCGTAGGTCAAGAGTCCGGTCGGATCGATCGTACTCCCGTCGAACCTCGCCTCGTCGTGCGAGTAGCGCAGTCCCGTCACGAGGGTCAGCCGATCGGTCAGATGCGTCTCGGCGTGGGCATAGAGGCCTGAGGAAGCTTGCGTCTGGATGAAATTGGTCGCGGTGATCGCGAGACCGCCCTGGGTGATATCCGTTGCCAGGCCGTAGACGAAGGTCCAGTCGAGCGAGTCGCGGCAGTGATACCAGTTCTCCGAGTACTCGGCACCGAGGATCCAGTCGATGAAGCCGCCCGTCGCCGATGCGAGCCGCAGTTCCTCGCTGTACTGTTGCTGCTGGAAGTCCTTGGTCCAGTTGTTGTCCGCGGCCGGGTAGCCGTCGTAGTTCTCGAGGCTGCGCGAGAAAAACTCGTCGAAGGCGCTGATCGAGGTCAGCGTCAGCCCGGCAAAGCGCCAGTTCAGGGTTCCGACCACACCATCGCCGTTCTCGTCCTTGTGCAGCGGCAAGCCACCGGCGCGCACCAACTGGCCACCCGGGGGGCTGTCGAGCAGTCCCGCGGTCGGAAAGGGCTCGGGTGGAATCAGGGCTTCGACGTTCGGCGCTCCAGGCGAGGAGGGGACGGAATGATCGTAGGCATAGTGAAAATTCAGCAGTAAATCAGCCGACTCGCCCAGGCGTACGTCGAACAAGGCACGCAGGCCGCCGCGGTTCAGCTTGCCGTAGCGCTCGCCCGTATCGATGTCGGTTTGGTAACCCCGGCCTTGGACCGTCGCGGTCCCGGCGAGCCTTGCCTTGATGCCGTCCGTCAAGGGCCCGCTGACCGCGGCGGTGACATCGGTGGTCTCCCAGCGGCTGTAGTCGAGGTCCACATAGCCTTCGAAATCGTCCGTGGGCCGCTTCGAAATGATGTTGATCGCTCCGCCCGCGGTGTTCTTGCCGTAGAGGGTGCCCTGGGGACCCTTGAGAATCTCGACCCGGTCGACATCAAACAGGGACTCGGTCAAAAACCCGGGAAAGCTCGCGAAGACATCGTCGAGATACGTGCCGACGCCGCTGCTGTTGTTGGTATTGAAATCATCGAGGCCAACGCCACGAATCAAGAACAAGGGCGTGCCGTCGGTGGTCGCGTTCATGGTCGACAGACTCGGCGACAACGTCGACAAGCTCAGCGGCTGCTGAATGCGCAGCGCCTGCATTTCCTGACCGCTCACAGCCGTCACCGCGACGCCGATGTCCTGTTCGGATTGACTGCGCCGCTGCGCGGTGACGACGATCTCTTGTAGCGCGGTGTCGTCTTCCCCGGCGGCAGCGCCGAGAGCAAAAACCAACAAAACCACCCCGGCAAAAAGAGCCTTCAACATCGAAATCCCCTTGATAGCGCTGCTGCACGGATCACCCGCGCCACGACTCCCGTCGTGACGCCGCTCGGTGCCTCTCTCTCACTCTTCGTCGGCGAACTCCAGGTCGCGTGGCGGCTCGAGCTCGGGCCGGATGGGCGCGAAATGCGCCGTGCGCAGGCCGCGATCGACCGCGGCGAGTTCGGTCCGGCGCAGCTGCAGCCAGGGATCGAGGAGCACTTGCCAGGCAGCGAGTGCGAGGTTCGCGTCGCGCACCTGCGTTGCGGTCGGCGCCGCATCGACACCGGTCACCTGTTCGTAGAGAGCCGCGAGCCGGCCGTTGACGCTCTCGAGCCCCAAGCGGTGCGCCGTCCCTTCGGCGGACGACTCGAGCAGCCCTTCGAGATGCTCGTCGAGTTCTTTAATCTGTTCCAGGAGCTTGCCGTGCGCCCGCTTGCGCGGTTCCTTGAGTTGCGCGCGAATCGAGCGCGCCTCGAGCAGCGCCTCGGTGCTTCGGTCGAGACCGGCCGCGAGGTTCAGTGCCAGCGTCAATTGCGCCGCATAATCGGCGGCCGGTATCGTCACGCGCGGATCAGGACCGACGCGCAGCGGTGTCTCGGAGACCTGATTGCCGATGCGCAGGCGTACGCGGTAGAGACCAGGGCTTGCCAGAGGCCCGGCGGGCTCCAAGGGTGTGTCGCCGGGAATGGCCGAGATCGGAAAGCCGCGGCGCACGGTCCGGGGCGCCGCATAGTGCAAGTCCCAAATCCACCGGTGCATGCCCGCGCCGGTCGCGAGCGGCGGCGTCATGCGGATCCAATACCGGGGGATCAATTCCCGCTCGAGCTCAGCGGGAGTCATCGCCGGCGGATCCTCACTCGTGACCCGGCGCACGAGGGTTCCGTTCGCATCGAGGATTTCGATCGACAAGGCGTGGGCTTGAGGCTTGGCGAGGATGTAGTCGATGACTGCGCCGGCAGGCGGATTGTGGCCCGTGGGTTCGTCGGGCTGGATCGGCGTATCGCTGCCCGTGCTGCGACGAACCCGCAAGGCCGTTGCGGGCGTCAGCAGTGTCGGCCCGGCGGCGAGCATCGCGGGCGTGAACTGCCGCAAGGGACTGATGTCGTCGAGCACCCAGAACGAACGGCCGTGTGTCGCGAGTACGAGATCCTGATCGTGAATCGCCAGGTCGCGCATCGAGGTATGCGGCAAATTCAGCTGCAGGGAACTCCAGTGCTCGCCGTCGTCGAAGGAGGCCCAGACCGCCGTTTCCGTGCCCGCGAACAGCAGTCCCCGACGCACCGTGTCCTCGCGCACCGTGTTGACCGCACCGCGGGCCGGCAAGCCGGTCGTGATCAGAGCCCAGGTCTTGCCGCCGTCACGCGTGCGGTAGATGTAGGGCTGCAAGTCGTCGACGCGGAAGCGGCTCACCGAGACGTATGCCACCTGGGGATCGAAATGGGACGCGTCGATCTGTGTGACCTTGCTCCACGGCGTCAATTCGGGCGGCGTGACGTTTTGCCAGTTCTTTCCGCCGTTCTCCGTAACCCAGACGAGTCCGTCGTCCGTGCCGGCCCAGATCAGGCCGTCTCGGAGCGCCGACGCGCTGGCCGCGTAGATCGCGCCGCGCTGCTTCACGGCCTTGTCGAGGCGCAGCGTGCCGACGCTCGCCGGTGCCCCGGGATTCTCGCGCGTCAGATCCGGGCTGATGATGGTCCAGTGGAGGCCGCCGTCGTCCGTCTCGTAGAGACGATTCGCGGCGTAATACATTCGGTGCGGATCCTGCGGCGCGAAAAACAGCGGCTCGGTCCGGTCAACGCGATCGTCGGGACCGCGAATCGGGATGGGCGAGATGTCCTGTACCTGGCCCGTCGAGACGTGCTCCTTGGTCACGACGTTGCGGCCCGACCCATAAACGATATCCGGATCCACAGGATCGGGGACGACGTAACCGTACTCGATCGCGCCGACCGGGTGCCATTCGCGCAGCGTGATTTCGCCGTCGTTGCCGCGACTCGCGATACAGACCGAGCCGCTCTCCTGCTGACCCGAACACACGCGGTAGGGAAAGGTGTTGGTGATGCCGATGTGGTAGAGCTGGGCGGTGGGTTGATTGAGCCAGGAACTCCAGGTTCGGCCGCCGTTGACCGTGATGATGGCGCCCTGATCGCT
>Ga0116226_10000197_pt1 | contig 47834 bp, 39 predicted proteins | sample S1TSphfallax_FD_89692 | JGI IMG/M metagenome (GOLD analysis project Ga0116226, IMG submission 89692) | Host-associated microbial communities from peat moss isolated from Minnesota, USA - S1T2_Fa - Sphagnum fallax MG | ecosystem: Host-associated > Plants > Peat moss > Unclassified | place: USA... | reverse complement strand
GCGAGCAGCAAATAGATCCGCGTCAGCGCACTCGCAGCAAGGACACAGAATCGAACGAGCCTCTTTAGATCGTCGCCCGCAATCCGGTCAACTTCCGTCCACTGCTGCGCCAGCGCCGGTAAGGCAAAGCCATCGAGCGCAGCCGCCACCACGACGGCGGCGCTCGCCAGCGCGAATGCAATCAGAGCCGCCATTACGGGGACCCGCTGCAATCCAAGCATCTGCGACAGTCCCACCAGTCCAAGCAAAACGAGTCCCGTGCCCAGGATCGCAAGACCGTGCGCGAATTCGTCGATTGCCGTCATCCGGCTGAGCGCCGCGGCATCACCCCAGGGGATCGCACTGGGATGAACCATCCCCATGACGAGCAACACCGCGGATCCGCTCACCAGAATCGCGCCGTAGGTAGTTTCGTTTCGCATGAGAACCTCGCAAGATGGCAGGATTGGAACTATAGGCGAGGCTTCACCACGAGTCAGCGCCGGCGAGACGTTCCAAGACACAGAGAGGTCGATTGTGCCGAATTTCATTCCCATCCCTGGACCGTCAGATGACGCGCGCGCCGTGCACACGCGCGCGGAGCTTGCTGCCGCACTCATCGCGCTCATGCATGAGAAGAGCTTCGACGAGATCAGCGTCCAGGAGATTTGCGAGCGCGCGGAGGTCGGGCGCTCCACCTTCTATGCGCATTTTCAGGATCGGGAGGAACTTTTCATTCGCCACACCGTGGTATTCGGTCATGCGCTCGGCGAGCGCCTCGCCTGGGATGACTTGCTCGGGAGCTACCGCTTTCCGGTGCGCGGTCTACTCGCGCATGTGCGGCAGATGAAGCCGCTCTTTGTCTCCTTGAGCCGGTCCCGCAAAGTCGAGTTCATCTTGAAGGTATGGCACACCAACATCGCGGAGGGCTTCGAGCGTCGCATCCTCGAGGTGCGGGCCGCAGGATTGCCGGGCGCGAAGAGCCCTGCGGATCTCCTTGCGCGACAATTGTCCGGCACCCTGATGACCTTGATCGACTGGTGGATGCAGCATCACTACCCTCTCGCAGAGCACGATATGGAGGACCAATTCCACCGTCTGATTGCGGGAATCGGGCCCTGACACTGGCGCACTACGGATCGTGCGCAGCGCTAGCGCTTCAGGTAGTGATGAATGATTTCAATCAACTCTTCGGCCGCCAAAGTCTTGGGCGCATCACGCGGTTCTTGCCCATCCACCATATGCTCGCGGATGTGGTCCTCGATCACTTCGGCAATGAAGCCGTCCATCGCACCGCGCGCGGCATTAGCTTGCTGCAAGACCGCCGCACATTCCTCGTCCGCGTTCACGCCGCGCTCGATCGCCTCGATCTGGCCCCGGATTCTCTTCAGCCGATTGAGCAGCTTGGCCTTTTCGGTCTTGACGTGTCCCATCAAAAAATCTCCTCTCGAAATACTGGAGTAGGGTATGTTCATCGTACCGCACAAGTGACCTGAGTCCATCGTGGCCGACGATCGAGCTCGCCCGCCTGAGCGGTGCCGCACTCGCTCAGAAGGCGCGGACTTCTCCTCGCGGCACGAATCGCCCGGCGCCCGGCTTGCCCAACCAGCGCTTGCCGTCGACGATCAATTCGCCGCGAAGAAAGACTTTTTCTACTCGGCCGCGCAGGCTGCGCCCTTCCAGCAGCGTGTAATCACAATTGCCGTGCAGATCCGCCGCATGGATTGTCTGCGTCGCCGTCGGGTCGAACAGCACGACGTCGGCGTCGCTGCCGACCGCAATCGTGCCTTTGCGGGGGAATAGTCCGAACAATTTGGCGGGAGTCGTCGATGTCAATTGGACGAACCGATTCAGCGACAGCCGCCCCTGCATCACGCCGATGTCGAACAGGCTCACCATGCGCGTCTCGATACCCGGCGCTCCGTTTGGAATCAGCGAAAAATCGTCTTTGCCACGCATTTTCTGTTGACGGTAGCCCAAATGTCCCTCGCGCATGCAGAACGGGCAGTGGTCGGTCGCGATGACCTGCAGGTCATCGAACCGCAGCGCGCGCCATAGGTGTTGCTGATCCTGCGGCGTTCGCAGCGGCGGCGTCATGACATACTTTGCGATCTCGAAGTCGTCCCCGGCATAGACCGCGTCGTCGAACAACAGATAATGGGGGCAGGTCTCGGCGAACACCCGGACGCCCTCATCGCGGGCACTGACGATGTGCCGCAGAGCCTGCTGGGAGGATACATGCACGAAGTAGATGGGGGCATCGGCAAGTTCGGCCAAGCGGATGCCGCGGTGAGTGGCCTCCCCTTCCAAGATCGAGGGTCGCGTCGAGGCGTGATAGCGGGGCGAAGTGTGTCCGGCCGCAAGCGCTTCTTGGATCAGTAACTCGATGACCGTACCGTTTTCGGCATGCAGCGCAATCATGCCACCCTCGGCACCCACCTGGCGCAGCATCCTGAAGATCGCCGCGTCGTCGGACATCATCACGCCCGGATAGGCCATGAACATCTTGAAGCTAGTCACGCCCTCGTGGCGCATCGCGTGACGCACATCCGCGAGCGTTTGCGCGTCGACGTGTTTGATGATCACGTGCAGCCCGTAGTCGATGGCAACCTGGCGCTCCGCATTGCGCTGCGTGTGGGCGATCGCCGCAAGCGGCGAATGCGTCTCGGTCTGCAGTGCAAAATCGACTATGGTTGTCGTGCCGCCAAATGCCGCCGCCCGGGTGCCGCTCTCGAAGGTGTCGCAGGTGATGGTCGTCCCGATGACATTCTCGAGATGGACGTGGGTATCGACCCCACCGGGCAGCACATAGAGTCCACCGGCGTCCACGACGCTCACATCGGTGCCGACCTCGAGTCCGAGGCCGATCGTCCGGATCACCCCGCCATCCATCAGAACGTCAGCGAAATAGTCGTCGGTTGCCGTGATGACCCGGCCGTTGCGAATCAAGGTTGTCGTCATGGGAGAACCTCCTCGAGCGCCGCGGTCAAGCTCTTGATCTCCTCGGCGGTGTTGTAATGGGCGATCGAGACGCGGACCACTCCGCCGCCAGCGTCCAGATCCAGAGCGGCGATCAATCGTCGCGCATAGAAATCACCGTGCCGGATGCCGATGCCGTATGGATCGATCGCCGGCACGATCGCGTCGGCGCGCATGCCGTTGACGATGAAACTGATCGTAGGGACCCGCTCCCCGGGGACGACCCATGCCGGCCCGATCACCCGCACCCCGGGTTTGCCGCGCAGATAAGCAAGCAATTGCTCTGCCAAGGCATCTTCGTGCGCAGCGAAGGCGTCGAAGGCGCGCTGCATACGCAACCGTTCCGGTCCGTCCGCGCCCAGTGACGACCCGGTTTCCGTCAGATAATCGGCGATACCGATGCAGCCATAGGACAACTCATAGTTCACGTTCCCGGGTTGCAGCTTGTACGGCAAGTCGTCCGCGCCGATGAAATAGTGATTCAAGCTGGGCAAGGGCAGGAGCACGTCGCGACGACCCCACAAGACCGCCAGATGCGGACCGAAGACCTTGTAGAAACTGAACACGTACACATCGGCGCCGCTGGCCTGCACATCCACGAGCCGATGCGGTGCGTATGCCACCGCATCGACGCACAGGCGCGCGCCGAGCGCATGCACCCGCCGCGCCACCTCGCTCACCGGATTGATCCGCCCGAGCACGTTCGACGCGTGGGTCATCGCCACCCATTTCACCCTCGGCCCGAGCAATTCGTCCAGATCGCACAATTCCAATTGGAGGCTTTCCCGATTGACCGGCCAGAGTTTGATGGTGGCGCCGTATTGCTGCAGGCGCGTCCATGCACCGATGTTCGCCTCGTGATCGGTCTGCGTCACCACGATCTCGTCGCCTGGACGAATTCCCGGCGCGATTGCCTGGGCCAGCATGAACATCAGTGACGTCGTGGATCCGCCGACGACGACTTCCTCGTCGTGTTCGGCGTTGATGAGAAGCGCAATCGTCCGGCGTGCGGTGAGCACCCGCTCCGCGGCATGTCGTGACACGGCGTAAGTCGCACCGAGTTGGACACTCGTCGTCAGCAGATACTCATGAATCCGGTCCGCCACACGGCGCAGCACCTGCGAACCCCCGGCGTTGTCGAGAAAGATCCAATTGCCGGCAAGTGCGGGAAACTCGGCACGAAGGCGATCGAGGTCTAACGTCGGCATGGCGGTTCAGGTGCCAAGCACAGCCTCGAGGAACGCCTGTGTGCGTGACTCTCTAGGCGCCTTGAACAACTCGTCCGGCGCACCTTGCTCGGCGATCATGCCGCCGTCCATGAAAATGACCCGGTCGGCGACACGCCGTGCGAAACCCATCTCATGGGTAACGATCATCAGGGTCACGCCGGTCTTTGCGAGTGATTGGATCACGGCGAGCACTTCGCCCACCATTTCGGGATCCAGCGCCGACGTCGGCTCATCGAACAGCAGAATGCGCGGCTCCATCGCCAAGGCCCGCGCAATCGCGACGCGTTGTTGCTGGCCGCCCGACAACTGCGCCGGACGCTTGTGGGATTGCGTGCCGAGACCGACCCGCTCCAGGAGTGCCTGCGCCTTCCTCTCGGCCTCCGACCGCGTGAGGCCGCGCACCCGGCGCGGCGCGAGCGTCACGTTATCGAGGATGCTCAGATGCGCAAACAAGTTGAAACTTTGGAATACCATGCCCACTTCCGTGCGTATTTTTTTCAGGGACGGGCCGCCTCCTACGACGATGCCGTCCACGACGATCTCACCCTCCTGGAACTCCTCGAGAAAGTTGATACAACGGATCAGAGTTGACTTGCCGGATCCCGAGGGGCCGATGATGACGAGCACCTCGCCGGCGGTCACGTCCAAATCGACGCCCCGCAGCGCACGGAATTTGCCGTAGGACTTGCACAATCCGCGGATGCGGATCTGCACGCTCATCGTGATGCCGCACGATGGCGTGCCTCGATGGAGCCGACCAGGCGGACGAGCGGCAGCAATAGCGCGAGGTACAACACGGCTGCGCCGATCAGCGGAGTCGGGTTCGCCGCGGCCGCCTGCGCCTGGGTCGCCTCCTTGAGCAACTCTGGCATCGCGACGACCGACGCGAGTGCGGTATCCTTGAACACGTTGATGGAATTGGACGTCAAGGGCGGCGTCACCACCCGCAGTGCCTGTGGCAGCACGACGTAGCGCAACGAAGCGGAGAAGCCCATGCCGAGAGCGGCCGCCGCCTCGGACTGGCCTCTCGGGACGGCCTCGATGCCGGCACGCAAGATTTCCGCCGTATACGCGCATGCAACCAGCGACAGCGCCGTCGTCGCTGCCGCGAACGAGGACAACCGGATCCCGAGGAACGGCAGCGCGTAATAGACGAGGACCAACAGCACGAGCAATGGGACCGACCGGAATAGGTCGACATACATCCGCGCCAGGATGCGCAGGGGCCGGGGGCCATAGAGCCGTAGAATTGCGACGGCAAGTCCGGTGATGAATCCCAGCGCGATGCTGGCGCCGCCGAGTAGCACCGTAACGCCTAGGCCACGGAGCAACAACGGGAGTGCATCACGCAGGATCGGCCAGTTGAAGAAGGTGTCGAGCAGATCCATTAGCGTACGTGCGGAGCCATCCTGCTTAGGGCATGTCCATGACGACCGCCGACGATGACCCCGGTGCGGGTGCCGTGCCGAACCATTTTTGGTGCGTGGCCGCGATGAAGCCGGCACGCTTCATCGAACTCAAACACGCGTTGACTATCGCCGCATCCGCAAAGTTCTTGGCGAACATGAACGAATAGCGTTCGCCGGTCGGGATTCGCAGCGCGATCCGGTACTGAGGCTTGTCCTTGATGTAATACGCCACCGCCGGGACGTCGCTCAGGTAAGCGTCGATCCGCCCGGCCGCGAGGTCGAGCATGGCGGGGCTCAGCCCTTCGTAGCGCGATATGTCGGCGAACCGATACTGCGCGCTGTGCGCACTCGCATACAGATCGCCGGTGGAACCCGTGTCGACGCCGACGGTTTTTCCGGCCAGGTCGGTGAGCGAGGCAATGCGTGACTGCTGGAGCACGGACAAGGACTGGTCCGCATCGAAGTACGGCTGTGCAAACGCGAGCGAAGCCAGCCGCTTCGGCGTGATCGTGATCGACGAGAGAGCTATTTGGATACGACCGGACTGGACCGCCGAAAAGAGTCCGTTGAACGGGATGTTGAGAATTTCCAGGTGGCGACCGGCACACCGCGCCGCCTCGGTCACCAGATCGATTTCGAACCCGATCACCGTACCGTGCGAATCCTGAAATTCCCAGGGTACGTTCCCCACGTTGGCGCCGACGAGCCAGTCGGCGGCCCCGGCGCTGCCGCCCCGCCCGAGGACCCATAGGCAGCAAACCATCAGCGTGAGAGCCGCGAATCGCGCAGAGATTTCACGCCGCTTCAAGCCAGGTACCGCCTTCGATGTGCATACGGGGGCACAGCGGCAATGTAAGGCATCGGACGCTCCGCGTCGACCTCCATGCTGCACCCTCCGAACCCGGTTGATTCGTATTACTCAAGAACGGACTGATCGGACCCCTCGCAAACTACCCAGGAGACCCTCGTGAACAAGAATTTCCGAAGACTGGCCTTTGCCGCATACTTAAGGATTGCCTGCGCCGCTGTATTGCCGACGATGGCCGTCGCACAAAATCCGCAGCTTAGCTTGCCGGACTTTCGCTCTCTTGCCCACAATGCCAGCGAATCGGTCAATATCAGCTTGGGCCCCTGGCTGTTGCATATGGCAGGCTCCCTGGTCGACGACAAGGACCCCGACTCCGCCGCCACCAAACAATTGCTTTCCGGTATCGACTCGATCCAGGTACGCAGCTATGAGTTCAAGACCGATGCGGCTTACTCCGCCGCCGACATCGAGACGGTTCGGAGGCAGCTCGAGGCGCCCGGCTGGACGCCCTTGTTGCAGTCCCAGGACCTTCAGAAGGGCGAGAAAGTCGACGTCTACATCATGATGGACAAGGATCGCACCAAGGGTTTTGCCCTGATCGCGAGCGAGCCCCGGCAGGTCACGATCATCAACATCGCCGGTTCGATCGATCTCAACAGTTTGCCGACGCTGGAGCGGCGGCTGCACCTGCCGTCGGTGCATCTGCCGGTGGCGGCTGAAGCCTTGTGATCCTTAGGCGGCGATGAACGGGGATGAACAGTTTGCGCGGGCGCGTGCCTTCGACGCTGCCGCGCTCGCCGCACTGATCCGCGAACATCAGCCGGCCGTTTATAGTATCGCCTTGCGCATGCTGGGGAACCGCGAAGCGGCGGAAGATCTGACTCAAGAGGTGTTCATGCAACTCGGCGGGAAAATCGGCTCGATTGCCTCGAAGGAGCATCTACGCTTCTGGCTGCGCCAGGTGGCCGCGAACCGCGCAATCGATCAACTGCGTCATGCTGCCCGGTTTCCGATGCAGCCGCTGTGCGAGGAGAGCCCGATATTCGCCGTCGGCGAAGGGGTCGATCCGATATTACAGCGACATCTTCGGGGACTGCTCGCGGAGCTGAGCGCTCCCGCGCGCGCGGTTCTCCTGTTGCGCTATCAAGAGGACCTGGATCCCGTGGACATCGCGCGCGCACTCGAGATGCCGGTCAATACGGTGAAGAGTCATTTGAAGCGATCATTGGAGGCGCTTCGCAATCGCTGCGGGGTGACGAAGGTATGAGCGACGACCTAGAAAACCGATTGACGCGAGCTCTGAGGCCACTCGCGCCCAGCGAGGAGTTCTCGGCGCGACTGCTGGAGCGTGTCGCGGCCGAGGCACGGCCCCGGCGGGCAGCACCGACCTGGTGGTTGTCGGCGGGGCTCGCCGCCTCGCTGCTGCTGGCCTTGGCGGTACGCCATCGTGCTGCCGAATCCCAGGAGCGTCTGGCGGGGATCGCCGCCCGCCAACAGGTCTTCGCCGCCCTGGCCGTGACGAATCAAAAGCTGGACCTCGCGTATCGCACCGTACGGTCCGAATCGAGAGACGCGCCATGAGAAGAATTCCGCGCTCGATCGGCCTCGCGTCGCTGCTGTTCGCTTGCTCCCTGCCCCGGCTGGTCTGCGCCGCCGCGGACCCGCGACTCGCGCTGCCAGACTTCAAGGATCTGGCCGGCAAAGCCACAGAATCCGTCGTGATCACCATGGATCCTTCCTTGCTCGGCATGGCCTCCCGCTTCATGGATTCGGGTAATGCCGAGGATGCTGCGGCGATCGCCGTGATCAAGGGTTTGCAGGGCATCTATGTCCGCAGCTTCACCTTCGATCACGACGACGCCTACCGACCGGCCGACGTCGAGGCAATCCGCAGGCAACTGGCGGACCCGGGTTGGAAGCGCGTCGTCGAGACACGCAGCAAGAAGTCCCACGCCGACGTCGACATCTATCTGATGACCGAAGGCGACAAGGTGCGCGGACTCGCCTTGATCGCGAGCGAGCCGCGCGCACTCACGATCGTGAACATCGTCGGCGCGATCGATCTCGACAAGCTACGCAAGCTCGAGGGCCAATTCGGTGTGCCTAAACTCGAAATCGATTCCTCGACGCATTGAGGCCGAGATTGGGAGGGAGGCCAATAGTCGTCGGCGCGCGCCGCAGTGCGATCAGCGGGATCGCACGCGGCTGAATGGATGAAACGGCAAGCCTTCCGATAGGTCTTGACGTTCGCCGGGCGGGGACTATGTAATGAAAGCACATAATAAAAGAGGGGATCGCCATGACCATGCTCAGTTCAAAATCACTGATCGGTTTGACCGTGACGGCATTTGGCTTGCTGGTGTCGCCATCGACGTGGGCGCAATCCCTCGCTCCGAGTCCACCGCCGCATCCGCTGTCCTACCCCAGGGCGCAGTACCTCCTGACGCATCCGCAGGAATGGAAGCAATTTCTATCGAAGCTCGGACAAAACCCTGCAGCCGCGCCTGAACCGACCAGGCAGGCGCAGTCGCCGACCGCGGGTGGCAGCTGGAAGGCGGTCAGAACGGCGCCTGGGCCACTGGTGAATCCTCTGCTGCTCACGGATGGCACGGTGATCGTCTCGAACGCCAACACACCCCAGTGGTATAAATTGACGCCCGACGACCATGGCAACTACCAGAACGGAACCTGGTCGGAAATCGCGACGCTGCCGGTCATCGATGGCACGCAGTACGACCCCCTCTATCATTCGTCCGCCGTGCTGCCCGACGGTCGCGTCATCATCATGGGTGGCGAATACAATATGGGTAATCCAGTCTGGACCAACATGGGTGCGATTTACGATCCCGGAGTCAATAAGTGGACCAGTGTCCCTCCGCCTCCCGGTTGGAGTTACTTTACCAATGGTACCGGCGTGATCGGCGACTCCGAGAGCGTCGTGCTCGCCGATGGGACTTTCATGCAGGCCGGATGTTGCCTGCTGCCCGATGGCAATGCACTGTTCGAACCGACGGGTTTGGCATGGAACAACACCGGGGCACCGCGGCTCGGTAATTTCTATCAGGACGAACAGGGTTACAATTTATTGCCGGACGGGAAGGTTCTCACGCTCGACATCTGGACCTATTTTGATTTCAATACGGGTATTGCCACCGCGAATCCGACCAATGCGGAAGTTTACGAACCCAAGTCGGGTCTCTGGGTCTCCGCCGGCAACACGCCGGTTTCACTGGTCGATCCCTATCAATGCGGAAATTACGAGATCGGTCCCGCGGTGCTTCGACCCGATGGTAGCTTGGTTGCCTTTGGCGGCAATACCGGGTGCGCGGCCGCCGCGTCCGGAGCCGATCCCACAGCAATTTACGACACCAAGAGCGGACATTGGCGTGCTGGCCCCGACATACCTGCGGTGTGCGGCATCGAGGGAAACGAATACTGCTCACTGGCCGATGCGCCGGCGGCGTTGCTGCCGAACGGCAACATTTTGTTCGCTGCAAGCTCGGGATACGGCGATCCGCCAACCCATTTCTTCGAATTCAATCCGGATGACACCATTACGCAAGTACGCGACACCGAGTTTTTCGCGGGCTCGTCCGGTGCTTATTACTACAACTTCGTGGAATTGCCGAACGGGCAAATCCTCGCGACGGATTTCAGCCAGAGCGCCGAGGTCTATACGCCCGCCGGCAAACACGATCCCAACTGGGAGCCCAAGATCACGGGGTATCCACGCTCGGTCAAACCCGGCGATTACTACAAGATCAGCGGAACCCAATTCAATGGGCTCTCGCAAGGCGCCGATTACGGTGACGACTACCAGTCGGCAACGAACTACCCGATCGTGAGGATCACGAACGACGCCACCGGCCACGTTTTCTACGCGCGCACGGAACATCACAGCACCATGTCGATCGCGCCAGGCAGTTACTGCGCGACGACTTTCGCCGTGCCCAAGAAGATCGAAACGGGACCGAGCAAACTGGTGGTCATCGCGAACGGCATTCCATCCGCGAACGTAGCAATCACGGTAGAATAAGACCCGCAGTGATTCTGCGGGTGGCGGCCCACGACGACGCCGCCGTCCGGTTCCTACTGCGGACTGCGCGCGTATGAAATCCGCCAGATCGTATTGCTCGCATCGTCGCTGAGCAGCAAGGAGCCGTCGCCGAGTTCGAGGGTGGCGACCGGGCGTCCCCAGACATCGCCGTCAGCGGTGATGAATCCGGTCACGAAGTCCTCGTAATCCCCGGTCGCCCGACCGTTCCACATCCGCACGCGCACGAGTTTGTATCCCGTGCGCAGACTCCGATTCCACGAACCGTGAAAAGTGACGAAGGCATCGCCGACGAAGTTCGGCGGGAAGGCCGCAGCGCCTGCGCTCGCGACATAGAAGGTCATATGCAGCGGGGCAGAGTGCGATTGGTACGGCATGTCCGGCACGATGACCTTGGCCACGAGATCCGGCCGGTCGCCCTTGAGGCGTGGATCCTCGTGGGCTCCGAGGTAATACCAAGGCCATCCGTAGAATCCGCCCGCGACGAGGTGGGTGGAATAATCCGGCACGAGATCATCGCCGAGCCGGTCGCGCTCATTGGTGGTGCACCACAGGTCGCCCGTCACGGGTTGCGGCGTGAGGCTCACGCAATTGCGGATACCGTTCGCAAAGTGATGCAGCGACTCGGGCCGATCGATGTCGGCAACCAGCACCGCCGCGCGCCCCGACTCCGCGTCCCACCCTGCGCCGACGCCATACTGCGCTTCCCACGCCGGCAGATCCGCGGCGGGCTTTTTGGACATGTTCTCGGCGACGTTCGAGGCCGAGCCCACGGCCACGAACAGGCGTCGCCCGTCGGCGGAGAAAGCAATGTCCCGGGTCGAATGCCCCCCGGTGGGCAAGTGCGCAATCACCACCTCGGCCGGTGCCGCCGGCCGAAGATCACCCGTAGCATAGCGGTAGCGCACGACCCGGTCGGTCTCGGCGACGTAAAGCCACTGCGGGTGCGCGGCGTCGGGGTAGAACGCGACGCCGTAAGGCTGATGCAATCCTCGCGCGTACACTTGGGTCGTGGCCGCAGTCCCATCGGGGCCCGGATGCAGCACCGAGACTTGCCCACCGCTCGTTTCCGTCAGCAGGATGTCGCCGTTGGCCGCGAGCAGCATTTTGCGCGGTCCGAGCAGACCCTGCGCGAACGCCGTGATGCGAAATCCGCGTGGAACCTTGAGTACGGCTGCCGGTGGTCGCGCGATAATTCGGGGCCCGTTGTTCGCCGAGGACGTCGCGAATGGCGCCGGCAGGGCCGCGAGGTCGACGTGATGCACCCGTCCCGGCGCGTCCTCGCGCCAATCCTCGGTGCGGCGTGTGGCCTCTGGCACGAGCATCGGCGGCGGCGCGGCGGCGCTCTCAGCCGGCAGACTCTCGAGATAGGCGACGAGGTTCGACCGGTCGACCGGGTCGCTCACGGCAACCCCCATGGCCGTGCCAGGCACGACGGTCGTCGGCGATTCGAGGAAGCGACGCAAGCTCGAATCGTCCCAGGTCAGACCGGCGCTGCGCAGGGCCGAGGCGTCCGAGCCATGAGCCGGTGAGAGGAGGCCCACGAGCGATAGGACCGCCGACGTTGTCGCGTTCGCATGAATAACCCGGTTCAACATCTGCTCCTTGGCCGTCGACGCGCAATGCGCAGGCTCCCGGCACAGCCTAGCTCGCAGGAACTTTGATCCCCGCGATCAACAGCCACGAGCCGGCGACGAGTTCGAAAGTCCCGGCGGGGGCATAACAACCTGGGGCGATGACCTCGGCGCCCGGGAGTACGATGATGACGATCGTACTCACCGTGGCCGCGCAAGAAGCGAGCAACCCCCACCACGCCAGCAAACGTGGGACGTAGCGCGACTGCAAGAGCAAATAGCAAAATAGCGTCGAGCCCAGGGAATAATATAGAATACCGATGCTGAATTCGTCACCTTGGACCGCGGTATACAGGTTCGCGAGCGCCTGCACCTGACTTGCAGAAAAGGCCGCGGAGATGGCGGCATCGTGCAGGATGGTCAGCAGCGTCATGCCGTTCAGGGTCATGTGGCCGAGAACTACCGCCTCGCCGAGCCGCCAAAATGCCGCCAGCAGGGCGAGAGCCGGGTTCACCCGCCTCAGCAGCGTATATAACGCAACCGCGAGAACCGCATTGCCGGCACCGCCGACCAGATCGCTCGCAATCCCGATGCGGAACAGGTGTTCGGATGCGAGAATGTTGTGGGCGGTCTGGGCCGCGTTGCCATCGACCAGAATCCCTGTGCGGACATAGAACTGCGCGAATGCGGCGAGCGCGCCCAAGAACAGATACATGAACCCCACGACCCTTGCCGCGGTGCGCTGATCATGACTGACCGGGCCGAACATCAAGATCTCCGTTCAGCGGTGCGGCTTGGAACCATGAACCCCATGCTAGCGTATCCGGATGAACCGTAAACCCCTGAGCATCTTGTTGGCGGCCGCCGCGCTGATGAACATTGGTTTCGCGTCCGCTTCCGAACCCACCATGGCCGAGATGCAGTGGCATCGGCGAGTGATTGTTGTCGCGACCGCCAATCGCGATGATCCACAATTTCTCGCACAAGAGCGGGCGCTGTCGACTTGGTCAGGGGGCGGTGACCGCGATGTCTCCGTCGTGCGCATCGTGGGCGACTCGGTATCCGGATCACGCGAGACGGCCACACAGCTGCGGACTCGGTATCACTTCGATGCGAAAACCTTTGCCGTCGCCTTGATCGGCAAGGACGGCCACCTGGCCCTGCGCTCCATGACGGCGCTGAGCGGAGTGCAATTTCAGACTGCGATCGATGCCATGCCCATGCGCAAAGCGGGGCAACGGTGACGGCAAGGCCTGCGGAGCCGTCGCACTCGCCTGATCTGATTGACTCAGGATCACTGTATACTTCCGAGTCTTTATCAGAGGTAATAATGGCGACTAAAAAACAGAAACGACGGGTCTCGCGTGCTTGGACACCGGAGGACGTGAAAAGCCTTCGAGGCTACGCGAAAGACCGGCTCTCGGGAAAGCAAGCCGCAAAGAAACTTCGGCGCACACCGGGAGCGGTCGCGCAGAAGGCAATGTCCCTGGGCATCCGCTTCAGGTCGATCAACCGCAAGCGACGCAAGACCGCCTAGTTAGACCTCTCGAGACTCGTGCGGCGACGGGTTCTACGATTGCAAACACATGAACGAAGCTCGTCGCGGGCCGGCATCAGCGCGCGGCGTCCACGCTCCCCGCGAGGCGTTTCATCAATCGATAGGTGAACTCCACGTCCTGCTGGAATGCCGTGACGCCGATGCGTTCGTCCCGCCCATGCGCGCGCCCATCGTCGAGATCGTCGAACATGGCGTCGACGCCGTAACTCGGGATCCCGCGCGCCCGCGAATAGAGACTGTCGTCCGCGCCGGCCGACATCTCCGGCAGCACGATCACGTCGGGCCAGGTCTCGTGGGTCGTGTGCTCCACGGCCTTGACTATCTCAGGCGTCAATACGGACTCGGGATTCGGTTTGGCCGGCGTGATCGTGCTGATCTCGATCAGGGGATCGGCGACCACCGTGCGCAGTTCCGCTTCGACCGCATCGGGCGATTCACTCGGGATGACCCGACACTGAATCGTCGCTCGCGCGCGCTGCGGCAGGGCATTCTCGGCATGTCCGCCATCGATCATGGTCGCCGTGCAGGTCGTGCGCAGCATGATGTTGGTCTCGACGACCGCCGAAAGCCTTTCGATCGCCGCCGGATCCGCGGTTCCTGCTCCGACCGCGGCCATGTCGGATCGCAACTGCCCCTCTTCCAGCGTCGAGCGGCGCGCGAAGTACGCCCGCGTGGTCGCGGTAAGATCCACCGGAAAGCGATGCGCTGCAAGGCGCGAGAGCGCGGCCGACAGACGGTAAATCGGGTTGTCCGCCGTCGGCCGCGAACTATGGCCGCCCTTGTCTTTCGCCTCTAGTCCGAAGCTGACGAAAGTTTTCTCACTCGTCTGCACAGCGACGTAGAGTTTCCGACCCGACTTCGTGCCCGCCTCACCGCCGTCGGGATTGACGACGAGACCCGCATCGACGAGTTCGCGACGATTTTGCAGCAACCAATCGACGCCATTGGCATCGCCGCCCGATTCCTCGTCGGCGGTGAACGCCACGATCAGGTCACGCGCCGGCTTGAAGCCTTCTTGTTTGAGTCGCATGAGCCCGATCGCCATCGCGACGTCCTGGCCCTTCATGTCGATGACCCCACGTCCATAGAGCCAGCCTCCGTCTTCGGTCAGCTTGAAAGGATCGAAACTCCAGTCTTCCGCCTTCGCGTCGACGACATCGAGATGACCCAGGAAGAGAACCGGGCGACCCCTTCCCCTGCCGTGCAGGTGCACGACCAAGTTGCCCTTGCTGGGATGATCCACGGGAATTTCGAGATTGACGTCCTGGGGCGCGAATCCCGCCTCGAGAAAGCGTTCCCGCAGGAGCTTCGCCGCGCCCGTGGAGCCGTAGGCATGCGTGGTGTTGAGATCGATCAGTTCCTCGAGCAGCGCGCGTGGCGTCGGGATGCTGCCAGTGTTCTCGGCGGCCATTGCGGGAAATGCGGCTAAACCTAGCAGCGATATCGCCAATGCCGCGCGAATACGAACCATAAAGCCACTCCCCCGGAGATACCTTCAAGTGGGCCGACCGACCGGTCCGCATGACGCCTAACCTAGTCCACATCTTATACCGCACGCGCCATACCGCCAGTGGGTCGCCTCGGGCAATGGTGCTGAGACCTGGGGCAACGTGTTAGCGTAACAGGCGTTGCCTGCGGCTCTGCAGGTAACCCGGTCAATGTGGCTCCAATCAGCGGGAATCGGGTGGCTCCATTACGCGAAATCGCGCACAGATAGTCATCGTGCTATCGGATGGTCTTGGCAATCAGTTGTTTCAATACGCCGCCGGACGTGCGCTCGCGTCGCAGTACGGCGGGTCACTGCGTATAGCGTGCGAACACCCGTCGAAACAGCTTACACACGGGCAGCCGCGGCCCGTCCTGCTGCAGAGGTTTGCCGTGGAGGGCATCGTCGCGGAGAAAACCAAGCTCGATCGGCTCGTTCTTTCGCTCAAACCGCGATTCGCTGTCGCCAGCAAAATCACGCGGGCGGCACTACGCGCCGAGGTGATCCGGGAAGAGCCGCCGAAATACTTGTTTCATCCCGAGATCAAGGTCGCGCCGCGGACCAAGATGGCATATTTCGTCGGCTATTGGCAGTCGCATCGTTTTGCAAATTCGATCGAACGGGAATTGCGCGAGGAATTTCGTCTACGCACCCCGCCGTCGGGCAAGAATTTGGCAGTCGCAAACCAGATTCAGTCAACTCGTGCGCCGATATCGGTGCATCTGCGCAGAGGCGACTACGCTACCGCTTATGGCTCATCCGTGATGCTGTCCATGGACTATTACGCTTGCGCCTTGAAACAGATGCGCGACTTCGCCGCTGAGTGCACGTTTTTCGTCTTTTCGGATGATGCATCCTTCGCGCACGAATGGGTCGGCGGCCGCTCCAACTTTGTCGTCGTCGATCACAACGCCGGGGAGCACGTCGCCCATGAGGACATGCGTCTGATGTCGCTCTGTCGGCACCATATCATCGCCAACAGCACCTTTTCCTGGTGGGGAGCCTGGCTGAATCGGAACCCGGACAAGCGGGTGATTGCGCCGGCCCGATGGCTGGGCTACGAAACCCGCAAGACCGACTTGCTGCCGGACAACTGGCGGGTACTGGACTAAAGACCGCTCGGAGCTTCTACCGGTCGATTAGGCCGTTCGAACGCAGCATGACGATCATCCAAGGCATCGAGCACCGACCCGCTCAGCTGCCAGTCGAATTTGCGGGCGAACAATTTGTGGGAGGCCAGGAGCAGATCGAGGTCCTCGAGCCGCAGCGTTGCTGGGTACGGCGGAGTGGGGCGGTCCCAGATGATCAGGCGCAAGTCGTCGTTGCAAATCCGATCCTTCAGCGGAGAACTGTTCAAAATGCACTGGATGAAGGATTCGTCCGGGATGAACGACATTTTGCTGAACGAGACGAACTGCGGCGTCGTCTTGACGAAATGCCGGATATATTCGAGAGCGTGCCTCGTCAGCGTCCACCACTGCGAGCCACCATACGGCTCGAGTCCAGCCGGCAATTTTCGCATCCCAGGCAAGCGCACCACACGGGACCGAAAGCGAAGGTGCCGGCACAGCAGCTTATGCGGGGCCTGGTAGATCCCCCCATGCTGGGACCATTTGTTCGGGGCCGTCAACAGGAAGGTCTCGAGGAACTCCGTGCCCCGATGCGCCCCGAGAAAAGCGGCAATCTCGCGGTTCGATTTGATCGGGTAATCAGTGCCAGAGATCAAGCTTGCATAATCGAAATCAACGTGAAGGTCCAGCAGCGCGTTGATCAGGGTCAATGTGGCCTCCACGATCCCCCAAGCCGCCCAGCGACATGGATGCCGTTTGACGAAGCGTACGTTGGCGCGCCCTGAGAGCAGATAGACCGCTTGAGCGTAGACGGCTGAGTCGGCGCGTCGATCGAAATGCACGAGGATTGGCGAATCGGCAGGTAGCCGCGCGATCAAGCGCGCCAGCTGCTGCGGCCGCACGTGCGCGAGGATCAGATACGCGATTTTGATCGGGGCTTGCTGCACGGCTTCATCCGCAGATATGGTGCCACCGCTAGCGAGCGGGAGTCCACCATTGGACTGCCGCGGTCTGGTCGGGGCGCCGAAGCCCAACTTTATCTAAGGGAGCCCTAACTTACGGGTTCGGATGGTCCGCGCCCGATTCGGCGGAGTGCGCCGCGGGCGCATCGCTGACAGCCGTCACCGCCGCCGCATCTGCGGCAGGCGATGCGGCGGCGGACTCGGTGTCGCCAGGAGCCGTATTGCCGGACAACGGGGCATCGGTCGAGAGCGCCGCATCTTCGGCACGTCGAGTCATGACGATGATGCTGATGCGACGATTGATTGGATTGAGCGGCTCGTCCTTGACGAACAAGACCGAGGAGGCAAGGCCCACGACGCGTGCAATCTTTTGTTCGTCCAGGCCGCCGGCGATGAGTGCGCGGCGTGCCGCGTTCGCGCGATCCGCCGACAGCTCCCAGTTCGAGTAAGACTTGGTGGTCCCGGGATACGGTTTGGCATCCGTGTGTCCTGACAGACTGATGCGGTTGGGGACGGTGTTCAAATACTTCGCCACCTCCACGAGGATTTGTGTCGTGTAGTCTTTGAGGGCGGAGCTGCCGGTGTCGAACATCGGACGGTTTTGCTTGTCGACGATCTGGATTCGCAGGCCCTCCGGCGTGATGTCGAGTAACAGCTGGTCTTTGAAGGGCTCCAGGGCCTGGCCTAGGGAAACGGCCTTTTTGAGCTCCTCTAGCAGCGATTCGAGCTGTTCCTTCTCCCTCCGCTCCTTCTCCTTCGCCGCAGCCGTCGTCGACCGGTCGGCGAGGACCTCCGGCACACGCGCCGGCTTATGGGGGTCGACCACGGGCTTTGGAGAGTCCATTCCGCCACCTAGCTTGATCACGCTGGTGCTGGCACCACCCGGACCTGCCTGTCCCGGTGCGGCTTTGACACTGTGTCCCTCCTCCATGCTCGGGTTATTGAAGTACTTGAACATGGCCGAGCGTTGCTCCTTGTTGAGGGACGCAACCAGCCACATGACCATGAAGAATGCCATCATTGCGGTTACGAAATCCGCGTATGCAACCTTCCAGGCACCACCATGGTGCCCGGCGGCATTCACCTTCTTCTTGACGATGATAATCGGGCGGGCGGCATCTTCAGACATGTTCTAGCGCCCCTTCAACCCTTCTTGTCGCGAAGCTCTTTTTCGAGATCTTTGAAGTTCGGGCGCACGGAGCTGAACAACAGTTTGCGCGCGAACTCGATGGCGATCGTGGGTGGATAACCGCGAAGACTCGCCACGAGCGCCATCTTCACCACTTCAAACGCCTTGCCCTCCTCGTGCGCCTTGGCCTCCATCGCGGCCGCGATCGGGCCGACGAATCCATAAGCGACGAGGATTCCGAGGAAGGTTCCCACCAGTGCTGCACCGACGTGTTCGCCGATCTCTGCGGTGCTTGCTCCTTCGATGCTCGCCATGGTGGTGACGATACCCAGCACCGCCGCGACGATGCCGAACCCGGGAAGCGCATCGGCCACCTTCTGCACCGCGTGGGCCGGTTCGACTGCCTCATGATGATGGGTCTCCAGCTCGTATTCGAGCAGACTCTCCAATTCGTGCGGATCCAGGGTTGCGCCCGAGATCAGTCGCAGGCAATCCGTGAGGAATTCCATCATGTGGTGATCGGCCATTATCACCGGGTACTTCTTGAACAGCGCGCTCTTGGAGGGCTCCTCGACGTGCTGCTCGATGGCCAGTAAGCCATCCTTACGCACCAAAGTCAGGATTTCATAGATGAGCTTCAGTAGCTGTACGTATTGCGGGCGTCCATATCGTACGCCCTTGACGAGCCCGATCGCGCCACTGAATGCAGCCTTCACCACCTTGAGCGGACTGCTGATCAAGAATGCGCCGATGGCAGCGCCTAAAATGATGACAAGTTCAAGCGGATGCCACAGCAGAAGCATGCTGCTGCCGGTAGCCAGATAGCCGCCCATTACGCTTCCCAAGACGACCACAGTACCGATGATTGCGAGCACGCAGTTCCCCCCGGTGGAACGATATAAAGGGCGGCACGTGGCCTCCCCCGAATCGAATGGAGGAAGGCGCGTGTTGTAGTGAGTGTCGTCGCGGCGAGCGAAACCTGAAACCAAATACCGGCGGCCGGCATCGCGCGTGCCCGGATCCGCGACGTACCTCACAGTCTCCGCGGCAGCGCCGGGCGGGGAGTTCAGGCGGCTGCGTGATGTGACTCGACGAGCTGGTAGTCACCGTCCCAAGACGCGGTCCGGCATACGCTTTCTTGGTGGAGCCGGCTCGGAAATGCTAGTGTGCAGAGCAACCAGAGGCGATTCGTGATCCGCCGGCTCACTAACGCACTGCCAAACCCCATAGACGGAGCGCTTGATATGGACTCATCTTTCTCAAAATGCGTTCTGCTCTCATTTCTTCTGGGCGCAACCGCAGCCGCCTCGGCGCAGAACTCGGTTTCCTATCAGATCAATGCGCAGCATACGGGCGCGACCGTCTTCCAGGGCGGATTGAAGCTGCCCCTCAAGCAGTTGTGGACACGGAATCTCGGCGGCCTCGTTACCTATCCGCTGCTGGCCGGAAATCTGCTATTCGTATCCGTCGCTGATGCCCAGTCGTATGGGAGCGTCTATTACGCGCTCGATCGCTCGACGGGGGCCACGGTTTGGTCGCATCCGATTGCGGGCACGTATTTCACGTCGCTTGCCGCCTACGACTCCGGCGCGGTTTTCGTACTGAATTACAATGGGGTTCTGACTGCCTTTGCGGCGGAGACGGGTAAGACTCTGTGGCAGGTGCAGTTGCCGACTCAGTACAGCTTCGGTGCCGCACCTACGGCGAGTGCTGGGGTGATTTATATCAACGGCGCGGGCGATGGGGCGACCGTTTATGCCGTACGAGAGAGCAATGGGGACTTGATCTGGTCCACGAACACGGACGGCAGCATCTGGGGCGCGCCAACACTATCGGAAGATGGGGTGTTCGTGTCTTACCCGTGCCAGGCCTACGAATTCGACCAGGTCACAGGCGCTTTGCGCTGGAATTACAATGGCGGCTGCGATGGCGGAGGCGGAATAACGACCGCCTATTACGACCAAATCTTGTTCACCTCCGGCCTTCTCGAGGGCAATTCGCAAGACGGAAACGCCGTGCTCGCCTACAACGGACATCTCATCGGCAACCTCGGCAATCTCTCGAGCAGTCTCGCTTACCAATCGGGGATTGGATCCTCCTATCCCCCGGCGTTACAAGGAGGCATGGCGTATTTCGTCAGCGATGCCCAAGGCTTGGTCGCACGCAACACGCCCAACTTGAAGGAGCAATGGCACTTCGCGGGCGACAATTCGCTTTCTCCGGCCGCTATCGTGGTCAATGGTCACGTCATCGTTGCCTCCAGCGCCGGACACCTCTACGTGCTGGATGGGTCGACTGGCCATTTGGAACAGACGCTGTCCTTGCCGCCTGGTCAGTACATGGATGAAGGCGGCGTTCCAAATGGACTGGCGGCAGGAAATGGCGTGATCGCTGTGCCCTATTTGGAGAATCTTTCCGTTTACGCCGGAAGCCCCTGACCCGGACATTTGCAGGTTCGCGTTGCTCGCGATCGACTCGTGCTACTGAGCCCGCTTCTCTGGATGACATAATCTTGGCCTTCGTCATGCCGATCGCGGGTGAGCTTCCGTGGCGATTTCCTCCCGCGACATTTTCGATTAGGATCGCTACCGCATTTCGGTAATAAAATTCAAAAGCCGCCAGTGTCCAACGGGCGTCGTTCGATTTCGACGGCGCTGCGGTGTTCGCGGTGATGCTCTGAAGGGAGATCGTATGATGGGCCGTTCCTCGCTCGCGCCGCTGGCGCTGGTTTTCGTTTGTATCGTCCGCCTCGCTACCGCTGGCGATGCACGGGCATCCACACCGCTGGTGACGCGCGCCGTCGACGCTCGGGAACTCGTGACCCTTGGCGGCAACACGCGGCACGAGGTCACCGCTGCCAACGATCGCGGCGCCGTACCGGAGTCCCTGCCGCTCGACCATCTGCAGCTACAACTGCAGCGCTCGCCGCAAGAGGAGCAGGAGGTCGAGGCTTACATCGCGACACTTCACGACCGGAAGTCCCCGAATTTCCACCGCTGGCTGTCCGCGGATGAGTTCGGCATGCGCTTCGGCACGTCGCAGACCGATCTCGACGCGATCGAGGCTTGGCTCACGCAACAGGGGCTGCGCGTCAACGCGGTGTTTCCGAGCCGCATGGTGATCGACTTCTCGGGCACCGCGGGACAGGTCGCTGCCGCGTTTCACACGGAGATTCACCGTTTCGACGTGAACGGCGCGCTTCACATCGCCAATGTCCGTGATCCGCAGATTCCGGCGGCCTTGGCGCCGGTGGTCGCGGGCCTCGTCAAGCTCCACGACTTCCGGCCCGCCCGCAAGCACCGCCAGCAGCCAAAATTCACGGGCGATTGCGCTCCTGGCTCGACATGCTACCTCATGGCGCCGGCGGACCTTGCCACCATCTATGACTTCAATCCGCTCTTTCACGGCTCGAACCCGATCACGGGCAAGGGACAAACCATCGCGGTCGCCGAGGATACCGATCTGTATAGCGACGGCGATTGGGCAAATTTCCGCCATATCTTCGGACTCGACGCGTATCGCTTCGGTTCGCTGCATACCGTGCATCCATCGGGTCCGCGGGGCAGTGCCCCCTGCCGCGATCCGGGTGTCAACCCGAATGGCGACGATGTCGAGGCGGCGCTCGATGCCGAATGGGCCAGCGCCGCCGCGCCGGATGCGTCGATTTTGGTGGTCGCGTGCAACAATTCCAATACTATCGATGGGGTACAACAGGCGATTCAGTACCTAATCGACGGCACGACACCGCATCCACCCATCATCAGCGTGAGTTACGGCGAATGCGAGGCCGACAATGGGTCGGGGCTGAACGCTTTCTTCAAGCAGATTTATCAGCAGGCGGACGCCGAGGGCATTTCGGTCTTCGTTGCGACCGGCGATGCCGGACCCGAAGACTGCGCGCCGGACTACACGCCGCCGGCGACCTACGGCGTGGGCGTCAACGCCTGGGCATCGACCATTCATAACGTCGCGGTGGGCGGCACCGATTTCGGCGACACCTACGACGGTACGAACGCTAAGTACTGGGGGAAGAGCACCGGTGCGCCCTGGGGCACGGCGAAGTCTTACGTTCCGGAAATCGCCTGGAACGACACCTGCGCAAGCTCTGAACTCACCTCCTATGCCGGTTACAGCGAGAGCTATGGCAAACACGGCTACTGCAACAGCGCGGACGGGGCGAACTATCTCGAACTCGGCGGCGGAGAGGGTGGGCCCAGCGGTTGCGCAACGGGCACACCGTCGATTCCGAACGTGGTCAGCGGGACTTGCAAGGGTTGGCCGAAACCCGACTATCAGCAGGGGCTCTTCGGGATGCCCAACGATGGCGTGCGCGACGTGCCCGACGTGTCGATGTTCGCAGCGGACGGAGTTTGGAGCCATCAGTACTTGCTCTGTTTCAGTGATCCCAATAATTATGGCGCCCCCTGCGTCGGCAATCCGGCAAACTGGGGCCAGGGCGGCGGCGGCACGTCGTATGCGACGCCCATCGTCGCCGGCATCCAAGCGCTCGTGAATCAAAAGACCGGTGATCGACAGGGAAATCCCAACCCCGTGTATTACCGCCTCGCCGCAGCCGAGTATGGGACGGCCGGGAACTCGTCTTGCGATTCCAGTCGAGGGGCGGCGGGCAGCAGCGGATGCGTCTTTCACGACGTGACCGCCGGCAACGATGCACAGGACTGCGCGGGCAAGGTCGGCTGCTACCAACCCGGCGGCACCTACGGCGTCATGTCGAGCTCGGACTCCCAATACGAGCCCACGTTCGTGACGCATTCCGGTTATGACTATCCCACCGGGATCGGCACGATCGACGCGGCAAACCTCGTCAATTCCGGGGATTGGTGACCCCGACCGCGTAGCATCGTGGTTCCGAGGGCAGCCGTAACTCGTTAACGCATTAATTTGAAATTCGTGAGCAGTGCCTTCAGGTCCATGGATTCGTCAGGGTCGGCCCGTGTCGCACGAGGATTGACGGCACCCTCATCAGCGTCCTCATCGAGGTCTTCGTCGATCGGTTTCACTTGGATCGGCTGTTGCCCCGCGACGCCTAGATCGCGATTGAGATCGGGCAAATTCTTCGCGGTCAGCGCGTCGAAATCGTGGTGGATCCGTTCGAATTCCGCTTCGAGCGCGACGATATTGTCCTGCTGATACGTGGTCGGTTTACCCTCCCAGCTCAAGACCGCCCCATACAACTGGTCAGTATGTTCCCGCAGTCGCTCCTCGCCCGTGATCGCGCCGCCCTCGGTCGTGGCGACGATACGCTTGCGAACCGCGTCCACGGCCTCGTCGAAGTTCTGCAGCTTGCCGCCCAGCGAACCGGATGGTGGCAGTACGGCCCCGGCGTGCGCAAGCTCGGCCCGCAAGCCGGTGATGCGCTCCATGAGCTTGCTCTCGTTGCCGAAAAGCTTCTTGATGCGTACCGCAGCGGCGTGCTGCGCTTCGCGGTCGGAAAGTGTGAACGTCGCCGCAGGCTCGAGGCTGACGACGAGCGGTGCGGTATACACCGTGCCATTGTCGGTGACGCGCAGCGTGTAATTGCCCGGTAGCACCCGAACGCCCTGGGTTCCAGAGAATGCGAGTTGCGCGGCCGGCGGCACGTGCGGGGGCTTCTCGAGCATGTTCCAGACGACGCGATTCAGTCCCGGGCGTTTGCTCGCGGGAAGATCGGCTACCACAGCGCCCTTGGCGTCGAGAATCTCGAGCTTGAGGCGGCCGTACAAATGCCGTGACCGCTGGTAATAGCTGACCGCCGCGCCGTCCGGCGGGTTGTCGCCGATAAAGACGGCCGCACCCGTCGGCTCACCCCCGTTCGCAACGAGTTTCTCGACCGCCGGACGCGAGGGCATGATGCTGAAATCTTTGCCGAGCAGTTCGTTCGACAAGGCACGCAGGGGCGTGATGTCATCGATGATCCAAATACCGCGTCCATGAGTCGCGAGTACGAGATCGTTCTCGCGCGGCTGGATCGCAAGGTCGCGCACCGCCACGTCCGGAAGCCGACCACCCTTGAACTGCGCCCAGCGCTCGCCGCCATCGATCGAGATGTACAAACCGAACTCCGTACCGAGGAACAGCAGGTTCGGACTTTGCAGATCTTCCTTGATGACGTGTACGTATCCGCGCACGGATTTTGGGTCCACCGGGCTTGCGAGCGCGATCCATGTCTTGCCGTAGTCGCGAGTACGATAAACGTACGGTCGCATGTCGCCGAAGGTGTGTAGGTCGAACCCGGCATAAGCGGTCGCGGCGTCGAAGCGGCTCGCCTCGACCCAATTGACCCACGCACCCTTGGGCAGCCCGGGGACGTTGGCGATCACGTCGTGCCAATGCGCGCCGCCATCCTGGGTCAACTGCAGTCGGCCGTCGTCTGTGCCCGCCCAGATGATCCTGCCGTCCTTCGGCGATTCGCTGACCGAGAAAATCGTCTCGTACATCTCCGCCGCGGAGTTGTCGACCGTCACGCCGCCGGATGCTTCCTGTTTCTGATGCTCGGGATCATTCGTGGTCAGATCCGGTGAAATGCGCTCCCAACTCTGTCCGTGGTCGCGCGAGCGAAACAAGAACTGACTGCCCATGTAGATCGTGCCGCGCTCGTTCGGCGAGAGTGCAATCGGCGTATTCCAGTTGAATCGCAGTTTCTGGTACTTGACCAAGTCTGCGTCGCCGAGCAGAGGATGGATGTCGCGCGTCTCGAGCGTGTGCCGATTGACGCGTCCCGCAAAGCCGCCCTGGCCTTCTGCGTAGACATAGTCCTTATCCGCGGGATCCTCGAAAGCCCAGAAGCCGTCGCTGCCGAATACGGGTTCCCATTGCGCATTGGTGATGCCTCCCGGATAGCGGGTATCACCGATCCAAGAACCGTTGTCCTGGAGTCCGCCGTAAACATGATAGGGATCGGCGAGATCGACACTCACGTGATAAAACTGCGAAACCGGCAGGTTGCCGGCTCTCCACCACTTGGTCCCGCCGTTATAGGAATACCACATCCCGCCATCATCGCCGGCCAACACGGTTTGCGAGTTTGCGGGGTTGACCCACACGTCGTGCACGTCGCCGTGCATGCCTTGGAATCCGCCCACGGTGCTGAAACTCTTGCCGCCATCGTCGCTGAGGATCAGCGCGCCATCGGTCTTGAACAGCCGATCCGGATTGTTTGGGTCCACGGTCAGATTTGCAAAATAGAACGGCCGCCAGACCATCCAAGAACTCTTGTCGCGTTGCTGCCAGGTCGCCCCGCCGTCATCGGATACATAGAGTGCGCTGTCCGTCGACTCGACGAATGCGTACACCCGGCTCGACTTGCTGGGAGCCACCGCGACGGCAATGCGGCCGAACGGTTTTTTGGCGAAACCGGCATTCGCCGTGGCGCTGATCTCGGTCCAACTCTCGCCGCCGTCGGTGGACCGGAACAGGCCACTGCCCGAAGCAGCCGCTGCGCTTGGGCCGCCTGATCGGAATGTCCATCCCGTGCGACGAAAATCCCACAATGCCGCGAAAATGACGTTCGAATTCGATGCATCCATCGATACGCTGGCGCAGCCGGTCGAGGGATTGGCGCCGCGGAGCACGAGCTTCCAGTGCTTACCACCGTCAATCGTCTTGTAGAGGCCGCGCTCGGCCGAATCGCTCCAGAGCTTGCCCGCCACGCAGACGAACACTGTATTGGATTGCTTCGGGCTCACGACGATCTTCGCGATGCGTTCGGAATTTGGCAGCCCCATGTTGGTCCAGGTATTGCCGCCGTCGGAGGACTTGTAGACACCGTCTCCGATCGACACGCTGTTTCGCGTCCAAGCCTCGCCCGTACCGACCCAGACCGTGGAGGCGTTCGCAGGGTCGAGCGCGATGCTGCCGATCGACTGCACGGGCTCGTCGTCGAATACCGGCTTATAGATCGTTCCGCCGTCCTCGCTCTTCCAAACCCCGCCGCTTGCGGCGCCGACGTACAACAACGTGCGACCGGACGGATCCTCGGCGCCTGCGATTGCGGAAATACGCCCACTCATCCTCGCCGATCCGATGTTGCGGGCGCCCAGCCCTGAAATGGTCGCCGATGAGTACGGCGCCGTGGTGGCGGCAGGCGATTCGAGTCCGGCCAGCACGAAGGCGAGCGCAGCAAAAATACCCAGAGACAATTTCAACTGAGTCATGGTCAGGTCCCCGTGCCCGCGCTCTTGGGCGCGGCCGCAGGGAGGCTGAAGGAAGCGTCGTCGATGTCCGGGTTGATCTTTGCCGAATCCACAATGAGCTTCTGCCGATCCGAAGACCCTTTTTGCCCAAACTCCACTGCGAACGGCACGAATACTCCTTGAACCTTCTCGTAATCGCCCAAATCCGTGATGGTTTCGATCGTGACGCCGTGTTCAGTTCGCTGACTGAGCAAGCGGATTTCCAAATAGTGGTCCGGATCGAGATAGACGAACTCGGTGTCGCCGCTTTGCCGGGTGAGCTTGAGCTTGTACGCCAAGGTACCGTCGACGTCTTCGGTGCCGAGGTACTCGAGTTTGTCGCCTTTTTTTTGCCAGTCAACGAGCGCGCCATCGAAATCGGCAACCGTTTCGGCGAGACTCTTCGTGTCATCGACCGACATGCGCTCGGGGTCCTTGCGGCCCTGGAATGGGTTGATTTGCCAACCGATCTGGCCGTTGAAGGCTTGAATCTGAGTCAAGCCTTGAATACTGACCTCCACTCGGATGTTCGAGGGGCGTTCTACGGTCTGCGCAAAACCAAGTTCGATCTGACCGTCGTTGATGAGCAGCTTGCCGCGAAAGCTCAGGGAGTGCATCGCGTGCAGCGCCGCGATGCCGCCGCGCGCCTGAACGTTCTTCGCCACGAGTTCATCGAGCGCCGGCGTGGGTGCCCCCCGCGCGATGGACCCGGCGCTGAGCGCGCTGATCAACAGCAAGAACCTGAGACCCACGACTATCCCCCGCCGAATCCCGGCAATTTGGTGGAAACGATACCCACACCTTATCACTGCCGCAATCAAGACGATAATCGAGTCGCATTTCTCGCTCGAACTTCGGGCGTCATAACTGCGGACTGATTTCACCACGCATGCGAACCGCCGAGGCAGATGGCTTCAATGCCCTCACGCACATGTTCACCGAGGGGTGCGCGGCTAAAAGCCAGCGTCGATATACCTAGCTCCGCCCGTTCTCACTTCAATAGACTTCACGTTGATAGATCCGCGAGGCCGGTCCCGGGAAAATGCCGAACGTGGCGATCGCAGACGGGCTCGAATTGATGCCTGCAGCGAAATTCCACACATATTGCAGCCAAGTAGGTGCCGTTGCGGTCACCGTGACCGCACCATTGTTGCCGCTCCCGGGCGCCGCGAGGAAGAGATTGAAGCTGCCGGCCGTCGCGACGGACGACATGGTCGTCGAACTCGGCGCGGCAAGGGTGCAGCCGACGCCGGATACGCCGGGCGACCCTGAGTCGCGGACGCAGGTTTCCCCGGCCAAGAGATTCGGCTCGTAGGCGCTGAACGCAATGGTCGGCGCCGCGGAACAGTTGTCGAGCAAGTTGGTCGTGAATCCCTGCGTTGCCGAGAGATAGTACTGGACCTTCAGCGGGGCCGGTAAATCCAGCAGTTCGGAACCAAGCGCATTGCGCTGCGCCAGCCGCCCGTAATATTGCGCACTGCCCGTGTTGAACGCGACGCCGGTGGTCGAGCCGAAGGTGACCGGGTTCGGAATCGGCGTCAAGGCCGCGGCACCGTCGGAGTCGACGACGTTGATCGACAGAGCGATGTTGGCATTGAACGGAGGGATTGCGCCGCCGCGCGTGAACGAGATGCCGCTGCCGGCGCCGAAAGTGAGCGTGGCGACGCCTGACGATGAGGGGACGCTCGCGCCCAGATCGACGATCGCCGGGTCCACCGCCGGCAATCCCGCCAGATTCAACGTGGGACTAGCGGGCGTCGGTGCGTAGCTGCGCCCCGTCACCGAGGCATTGGTGAGCTTGAACAACGCGCCCGTGTAGTTCAGCGTGGTGGCGCCACCGAGCGCCTGCGCGGTCGCAGTGATCACCGGCACCACCGCATAGAGGATCGGTTGGCCGATGTAGGTGAAACCGCCGGTCGTACAGGCCGCCGCGAACAGAGGGACGTTGAGCACGACGGCAAAGTTGTTCGGAATGAAGCGACCCACGTTGCCGGTCGCTGTGCCGACGACGTCGCCAGAACCCAAGTAGCTGCCGTCGGCAATGCGCGGAACCAGGTTGATGATGCCGACCTCCGGCCAGGAAAACGCGGTCCCGGTCGACGAACCGCCCGAGAACCCGGTAAATGTGCCGCTGACCGCTGCTGCATCGCCACCCGTCGGCACGACGAGGATCGTGCCGAACTTTACCGATTCGGGCGTCGTTTCTTTGCCGAAGTTCGGCGTGGCGGCACCGCCGCTCTCGACCGCAAGCACGGTGGCCGTGAAGGCTTGCCCGGCCGGCATGAACATCGTGCCGGATGCGCCGCTCGCCGCCGGATTCACGAAGCCCGATGAGCTGCGCTTGATGTTGGAGACGAGAAAGTTGGCGGGCTGAGAGACATATGGACCGGCGCTGCCGCGGATGCCGGTGGTCAGACCCGGATTGCCCGTGGTCGCATCCTTCATCGACACGCTGAGGTTGCCGACATCCTTGTACTTGGCCGTGACGACGGCTTGTCCGCCCGTGAAACTCAGACTCTGCGACGTCGAGCCCGCCTCGCTGGTCGCAACCGCAATGCCATTGACCGTGGCCGCGAGCGTGCCGGTCGTTGGATTGAGATAGCTCGACCAGAAATTCACGCTCTTGGCGCCCGCGTACGTCGTGATGATGCCGCAAGTGTTGGACGTGGGGTTGATGCCGTAGGCAGTAAGATACACGTTGAACGCCGTGCCGGCGATCTGTGGCGAGGCGAATGCCGTCACGCCCGCGGCGGGGTTGGTGAACGGTGAAGAGGTCACCGTGAACCCGCTGGGCGAAAAAACCATTGCACCCTGCGTCCCATCGTCCGCAATCACCGTGGGACTCGATTGCGCCGCATCCACGGTAACAGTGGCCGGCCCGGCAGTGTAGCTGAGCGCGAATATCGCCGAGGATTGGTATCCGGGGAAACTATAGGTCGCGAGTCCGTTGTTCGCTACCGCTTGCGTGAAGCTGCCACCTCCGCTCGTCAACGACCACGTTCCGAGTCCCGTGGTCGTGGACAAGTTGATGGTTCCCGCGTAACTCGAGAACGGGTTGCCGGAGGCATCGCGCACCGCCACCGTCACCGCCTGGGGCAAACAATAGATGCCATAGTTCGACGCGGTGATGTGCAAACTCGCGGCGTACGCCGTCGACGGGCAGACATGCGTCAGCAAGGCCGCGGCCTTTACCTGTGCCGCCGTCAACGCACTCGAGTACACGATCACTTCGTCGATGTTGCCGGCAAACCGATCCACGGCACCCTCGACCGCAGCATCCGCATTGCCGCCGACGGTGGCATAGCTGCCCGTTCCGGGCGAGAAAGTGGTGCGCGCGACGGTCTCGGTATCGAGTAGCGTGCCTGTCGCGCTGAAAAGGTAAAGCGTCATGGTGTGCGCGCTGCTGGCGTCCATGACCGCGGCCACGAAGTACCAGGTGTTCAGCGTAAGCGCCACCGCGGAGTCAAGATTCACGAGTGAGGGCGTGCGGCTGTAAAACCTGGTCTTGTTGCCGCCCGCGTCGTCGAAGCTCAGGCCGTAACCGTTGTATTGCAGGTCGTCCGCCCATACACGGCCCACGGCGCTCGCCGTCGGACGGATCCAGGCGGTGACGGTGAAGGCGTTACCGACGTGCGGCAGACTGCCGGGCATTTGCAAATATTGTGTGGAACCGTTGAACGCGCCGTAAATGCACGTCCCGGTCGTGCCGGCGATCGCAGGCGCCACTCCGGTCGTGGTCGCGCCATGCAGGGCCGTGCCCCCGTAGCCGTTGCCGCTCGAATCGACGACCTCGCCGGCCACACCGCTCCATGAACTGTCGTCCAAATGCCAGACCGCCTTCGGTGTGCCGACTGCGGGCAACAAGATGACGGTCGTGCCTATGCTCACGGCCGAAACCGATCCGCCCGATGTCGTGATCAAGGTGCCGGTCGAGGTGGTTGCGCTCAACAGTTCGTGAAAGGCGCCGATCGACAGTCCGCTCGCACCAAATTGCGTGCTGACGTCGAGATCCTGTGTCATCCCGGGGGGATTCGACAAGGTATCGGTCGTGCCATTGGCCACGGCATACAGCGCCAAGAGCATGGTTCCGGCGACTCCGGGTGTCTCGGCTGGGGCCGTACGAGTCGTGGAACTCGCGTTGACTTGATAACCGTTCGGGCCGAGCGGAGCCGTCGTCGAGACCCCGCGGAAAGCGAGGATCGCGGCGGCACCGCGACCTGGGGACGTGAAGGTGATGGTGACCGGCAGGTTGGCGCCAACATCCGCGCTGGTTGCGACGCGGTAGATCAGCGCCTCGCCGATCGAGCCCGATATCACATAGCTGGCGACCGTCCAGCCGGAGGGCGCGCCGCCGCTCAGCCCGACGGTGGGATACGCATTCTCCGTGTATTCGCCGATGAGCACGTCGCCCACGGCTAACCCATTAGGCTCGTTCACGGTGATCGAAGAAACCGTATTGGAACTGAGTGTGGAGACCGAGGTCGATACGTAGGTAATTTGCGCATCGGCACTCGACCATGACCATGCTGCGCCCAGAAGCAGCACGCACGCCATGGTCGCACGGCGAAGCGCACTCAAGGTGCCTCCGGTGTTTTCACGCTGGCTGCGAGCGTCATGCAATCCTGTCTGACCCGCAAGGGGCCGTACACTATCGGGAGCGCAGTATGGGGATCTCGTACGGTCGCTTCCGTGCATTTCCGTACATTGCAGTGGCCGGATACGCGCGCGAGTCAGGCCGAGGCGCCCGCCAAGAGCGCGTCCCGAGTCTTCGCATCCTTAGAACTCGACAATCAATTTCCCGGTCCCGGCTGCCGTCTGCCGCATCTCAACCCGACCTTGGCGAGTTACGAGTCGATGGCGGCGGGCTGTGCAGACGTGAGCGCGGCGTAGACGGCCCGTCGACGGCGCTGGTCCCGTCATCGTGCTCCCGCACCGGATCCAGCCGTGGTCCCCGGTCCGCGAGTCGCTCCGGGCTGCAGAAACCCGGCCGCCGGCGTCGCCCGCAGGAATTGCGCGGCTGTCGCGGTCGCCGAAGGTTGCGCGTCCGTGGCTGCGGCCGCGTCGGGCGCCAGCGGCACTCGTTGACGGAACGCTCGCCATACCGCGGTCGGCGCGTCGCCGAATTCACGCACGGGATCCTGTGTCTTGCGCACGTCGAGCCAGAGGCTGCCCTCGATCAGATCGAACGCGAGCAAATCGATCGTCGTCGCGACGATCTGCCGCGCCTTCTGCACTTTGATCCGAGTCTGCGCCTGCAAGTCCTCAACATCGGCAATGATGGCGCTGCCGAACGGCGCGATCGGCTGCATGAGGCTTTGGATTTCCTGCTGTAGATCGACCGGCGAATACCCCCAATCGCGGATCGCGGCGCCCGGCAAGATCGCGCCTGCGGTCACCCCCGTGAAAAACGGGTTGCGAAACCGTTCGATGCGCAGCATCACGGCGATGTCCATATTCGCCACGGCGATGTCGAATGCTTCGATCTCATTGGCGAGTGGGTAGGGGTCCCAATTGGCATTGGAGACGATGTAGCCGTGCTGGCCGTGGCTGCGGGGACCGCCCTTGACGTAGTAGCGCATCATTTGTGGTGTCGCGAGCTCCCAGGAGTCCGTCGGACCGAGGCCGACGCTGACCGCGGGGTTGTGGTCGGAGGAGTTCGCTTGCAGCACGACCGCGTCGCGCAAGCGTCCCCAGGCTTCCCACGCCGAGGCCTGTCGGATCGACGAGGCACGCAGGCTTTCCGGATCCTGGATGATGCGCTTGTCGTCCGTCGCGAACAGGTACGATCCCTTGATGAGATCGAGGATGCGGTGGGCGTGCCAGTTGAGCCAAGGTTCCGGCCGCTCGCGTTGCACCGCCATGCTCAAGGGGGTGATGCTGCTGTTCATGCCCTCGAGATCGATCGCATAGGCGAGATCGGCCCAGTCGAGCGCATTGCCGGCGTCATGGACGAGCAATGCGGCTTGCCCGGTTGCAAATGCGTTGCTGCTCGTCAAGGCGTTGTCATCGGCGGCAAAGGGCGCGATGGGCTGCAAGCCCGCCAGCCGCAAGGCATCCCGCGCCGGGAGACGCCTGCCCTCGAGGTAGGACTCGCCGCTCCCGACCATCGTGGCGCCGACGTTGCTCAGTTGGGCGAGATCACCTTCGCCGAGCGTGCCTCGCGATTGAACGACCGGCGTGATGCGCTTGTTCAGCAGGTCGAGCAGCATTTGCGCCAGCGGCGGGCTCGGCGCGTCGTAGATCATGCCGTTGGCCCGCACCACCATCATCGCCCGAACGATTTCCTCGTCGGCCACTTCCGGGCCCGTACCCGCCACGGCGCCGGCACGAAACCGCGCGAGCTGCGACTGCTCCAGTTGGGCGCGATTTACAGGTTCGAGCGGATCCCCGCTGAAGATCACGGTCTCGCGCTGTTGACCAGCGCCGCGGTTGAACCAATAGACGGGGATGCCCTCGGCGGCCGCCTCCAGCAACAAGCCGTAATTCTCGCTCTCGCGCTTCCGGGCGTCCGCACTCAAGGCGACTTTCGCGCCGTCGCGCGCCACCGCGACGATTTCATCGATCGTCAGCGTCGCGCCCGTCAGCGTCACCGTTCTATCGGTCATCGTCGGCGAGATCGGCGTGTAGGCGGGGTTCGCCCGGGTGGTCGCACCGCAGACGAGGGTCAAGACGATCGCCGCGAGACCGCTCAACCGCTGCTGCATCGTGTTCTCCTCAAGAAGCGTGATAGGGATGCCACTGGCAATCCCGGGAAACATAACCGACATGTCCCGAGTAATCGTAGCGCAGCCTGCGGGTTGCTGTCCCGCCAAGACCGGGTCGATGGCTGAGATGTCGTCCTTCGAAGTTGCCGCTGACATAACGGATAGGCGCGCCTGCCTTTTCGATGCAGAATAGGGAATTGTCCGTCGAGACGCGCTGAACTCAACTCGGTCGCAGAATGCTCACGACCTTTCCCCAGACTTAAAATTCGGAGGTTCCATGAAACGAGTCACCGGCATAGGCGGGATTTTCTTCAAGGCGAAGGACGCGAAGGCGCTGCAGGCTTGGTACAAGCGACATCTTGGAATCGACGTACAGGAGTGGGGCGGAGCGGCCTTCACGTGGGCCGACGCGGAGGGTAAGCCGGTTGCCGGCACGACAGCCTGGTCCATCGCTTCGGAGCAAAGCACCCAGTTCGCGCCCAGCACTGCCGCGTTCATGGTCAATTATCGGGTCGCCGACCTCGCCGCGCTGCTCCAGACCCTGCGCGAGGAGGGCTGCAACGTCCTAGAAAAAAGCGACGATTCGGAGTTCGGAAAGTTCGGCTGGGTCATCGATCCGGAAGGTAACAAGGTGGAGTTATGGCAACCGCCCGCCGGCGAATGACATGAGCGCCGCGAACACGTGAGGCGTTGCAACCCACTCATCGAGAGTCCCGACGCCTGCGCCACGCGTTTGCCAGATTGACTTGGAATGATTAGGTTCGTTCGAAACGTCTTTTTATTTCGGCGGCTGTGCGTGCAGGTTATAGTCAGCTTGAAGCTCGGTAAGTACGGGCGGGCGGCGGAGAACATTGTTACCGGCCTGAAAGGCGAAGGCGAAAGTCCTACCCCCCTGCGAATTGGCGTAGACGACACCGTCTGAAATGAGCACCCGACCCCAGACCGGATCGCCAAGGTCAGCCGTCCACAAGAGAACACCGTTCGAAGCGTTCAGTGCATAGACGGTGCCACTATTGGACCCGACATACACCACGCCGTTGGCAACGCTGACATCGGTGTAGATGTATTCTCCCGTAGCGAATGACCACGCGACCGCACCCGTCCGCGGCTGATAGGCGTACACGGTTCCGCCCGACGTTGCGATGTAAACGTCATTATTCGCGACCGCCGCCGCGCTCCACACGCCGTAGTTGGTCTCCGCCTTCCATAACAAGGTGCCGCCGGCCGATCCCTCCGCGACGAGGGCGTAAACATACGTGTCGAAGGAACCAACATAAACCACGCCATTGACCACGGCAGGCGTACCTCGAATTTGGCCGCCGGTTGTGTAACTCCATGTGAGCGCGCCCGTGGTTGCGTTCAAGGCGTACACGATGCCGCTGTAGGAGCCAACATAGACTATTCCGTCGACCACCGCGGCGGAGCTGTAGATGCCCTCGCCGGTCGCGTAGCTCCATAGTGTGGCGCCCGTGGTGGCATTGAGGGCATACATGGTTCCAGAGGTGGAGCCAATATAGACAATGCCATTTGCGACGACAGGTGAGCCATAAGCGAAGTCGACCGTAGTTAGCGCACCCCAAAGTTTCTTGCCGGCTGTGCTAAACGCGTAAACGCCGCCAGCATTTGAAGCGACGTAGATCGAACTGCCTACAACCGCAGGCGAGGAATAAAGCTGGCCCGCCTGCAGGTTCTTCCACACCACCTGGCCGGTCGCCGTGTGTAGCGCTTGGAGACCGGCCGGCGTGGCGACGTAGACCTGACCATTGGCGACGGCCGGCGATGAGTAGACCGGGGCGGTTGGCGACGACCAAAGAAGGCCGAGATCCCCGACGGTACTCGGTGAGAGCGTGTTTTCCCAAGAATTCCATGCGCGGCCCGCGACGCCAAAGCCCTGCTGCGGCCAAGATGTCGTGACCGTGAACGCTGCCTGTGCCGCATCGCCGCTCTTGCGACCGATTGCGGTGACGTAGTGCGTCCCGGGTTGCGCGCTGGCCGGTACCTCCACCGTTGCGGAAAACGTACCGGTGATGCTCGATACGACCAAGGCGGTATCGACCGTGTCGAGGTATACGTCGATCGCCTCACCGTCGCCGAAATTGGCGCCGGCGGCAGTCACCGGGAGGTTCGGACTCAAACTCCCCGGCGACAATTTGACGGTGCTTTGTGCAAGGGCCGTGTGCGAGCCGGCGACGAGCGACAGCAGGACACACCAATGAGCGAATGGCAGACGCATAGACTGCGCCACCAACTCGCTCCGGCGATTGCGTGTGGTACCGTGCGACAACGACGTACTCTTACCAGACAAAGTTGATCACGCCAGTTGCAGTACTGGCGCCTGTATTGACGATCTGGATTTGGGATGCGCTCTCCACCTGCATGTCGACGGTCTTTCCATTATAATCGCAGTAGATGATATGAGTGCCCGCGGTGGATGAGAAGCCGGAAGTGACGGCCGAGGTGGCGATGTCCATACCCACCCACTCCAAAAACGACGGTGGTGGTGATGCTGCCCGCAGGATCGTTGCCTGACCGACTCCGCGGAAACCTACCGCATTTTGCACACAGGTCACGGATACGGGCGTATTGCTCGCAGGTATCGCAATCGGCGCACTCTTGGCGCCCGCTGCGACACTGTAGTCCACCTGTATTTCATTGGCCGCCGCGGGCCCGGCAAGCACGGTGACGGAGCAAACACTAAATGCGCACGCGGCGCCGCGTACGGATTTTGTTAACTTAATCATCCCATGGACTCCCTCTAATATCGTGGATCATTGATATTCGGCGCTTCGCTGCCAGCAAGCGGCTGATCGCCGGCACGATGGGCGCGCTCCACTGATTGCCCCGTCAAGCTTTTACTTTAATTGCTCCGTGGGGACAATATGCCACTGACTGCGACTAATCAATGACGACGTCTGAATTGTTTACGGGTCTTCGTGATTTCGTATGAGTTACCTATGTAGTTAGATAGGCCGCCAGACAGCGCGCCACCGACCAGATGAAACGTGACGGCGTACAGCGGATAGCGATCCTAAACTCATCGTTTGTCGCGACCGTTGGTGAAAGACTGTTCCCTGGCCTTGATCTCGAAGCGATCCGGCTCCGTCCAGGCGGTTTCCGCTGGCCGCTCGGCATCGAATCGAACCATTGTGCCTCGCAGGGTCCCACCATCGAGCCGAAAGCGGATGAAGTGAAAATTCTCGCGGGTATCAAGCCGGGACAGTTCGCCAAACAATCTGAGCACCGGTACCGGCTTCGCCCCTCCCCCGCCGCTGACCAGGTAGGTGACATCGTCGCGCAGAAATCTCTCGTAGTTGTGTATGTGGCTGCCCAAGACGACGACCCGGGCATGCAGCAAATGCGCGTGATCGGACAAATAGCGCGCGATTTCCTGCTCGTCCTTGCCCCTGGGAAAGATCGGATCCCGGACGGGCGGATAGTGCATCACGACCAAGACAAAATCGATGGGGGCAACCGCCTCGTTAAGTTCCCGTTCAAACCAGACCCGTTGATCATCTCCGGGCTTGAGCGATGAATCGGAATCGAGCACGAGGACCAGCAGCTTCGCTCCGAGCGTCACGGAATACCAGCGGTAGGAGCGCACTCGGCTCGGGGCGGCCTCCGCCCACCAATTCGCGAGACAGGCTGCAGAATCCCGGTCGCACCCGCGAAACTCATGATTACCCAGGGCCGGGAATATTGGGATGTTGGCTTGCGACCATGCGGCCGTCTCCGTCCGGTACACTTGGTAGTCGTCGACGCTGGTTCCCTCGTAGACCAGATCGCCGCCGATGAGAATCGCTGCCGGCTTTTCGCTTGCCATCCTCGCAACGAGGGCTTCGCGCGCGACGACGTTCGCCACGCCTTCGCGCCGCGTAAAACGCGTATCTCCGTAAGCGATGAATGTCAGTGGTGCACTGGGATCCGCGACGGGGACTTCAAGTCGGGGCGGGGCATCGGCAAGCACTCTGCTGGCGAGGGAGGAACGCGCTTCGCTCGTCGAGGCGGAAGCCGGATAGAATTCAAATGCCACCCCGGTCAGCAAGATCAGACACAGCCCTATGAGCGTCCGCATGAGTGCTCCCTCATCTGATCACCGTCGAATCATCCGCTCCATCAAATGCTCGAGAGCCGATGGCAGGTCGATACACTGCCCCGTATGCACGGGAGAAGTCTGCACAACCGCGCTCTTGGGCGACACCAACCAATGAAATCGTTCGCGCGCAGACAAGGTGGCGAGCGGTCCCGCCTCCGGGCCGCCCGCGCAGATGACGGGAATTCTCTTCAAAGCACTGTGTACGAGCTCGAGATCGACGTCGGGGTGGAGTGCCAGCAAGACTCGTTCGTCGAGTTCGATGCGCGACTGGAGAATCCGCTCGATGTCGCAGGACATAATGATCCCCGCATTGACGAATTCGCCGCGCTCCACGCGCGGTACGACGCGAACGATCGCGTAATCATAGGTGCGAAGATCGTGCACGAATCGCCTCCTTTACAAAGGCTCGGGACGACTGCACTCGGAGCGAAAAATAGTCCACATAGGCGGTTCGCTGTGCGGCTTTGTCCGCGAAACCCGCATCATCGACCAACCAAGAATCGGGAATCAGCTCGACGATGCCCGACAATTTTTCGCGGGTGAGCAGGGACGCCATTTTTGCATCGACCTCGGCAAGCGCGCCGGCTTGACCGAGCAATACATGGTGCTTGATCAAGGCGAATTGGTTCTCCGCGGGCCCTGATTCTTGACTCCACGCATGGTGAAAATACAGCGCCGCGCCGTGATCGATGAGCCACAACCGGCGATGCCAGAGCAACATATTGACGTTCCGCGCAGTCCGATCCACGTTGCAGACGTACGCGTCAAACCAGACGATTGCCGAAGCCAACCGCGCGTCCGGCAGGAACACCAATGGATCGAACGTGACCGAGCCCGGCAGATAATCGAGGGCGATGTTCAAGCCGGCACTCGCCTCCATGAGGTGTTGAATTTCGGGATCCGGTTCGGTACGCGCCAACTCGACCGGCAGCAACGCAAAGACGATCTCCGGCACCGGCAGCCCGAGCAGTCGGCCGATCTCACCGGCGAGCAGCTCGGCGATCAGGGCTTTGGGTCCCTGGCCGGCGCCGCGAAACTTGAGCACGTAGAGACCATCGTCGTCCGCCTCGACGATGGCGGGCAGTGACCCGCCCTCCGGCAGCGGAGTCACGTAGCGCCTGACGGTGACGGTTTTCAAGTCGCCCATCGCGCAAGCTTACCGGGTTCCCGAAGGGTGTACCTTTCGTTCTGGCGAACGCGGCGATTGATCGACCTCCTCGGCGATGAGACCTCCTCGGCGATGAGCCCGTATTGAACCGCGCCATCTGGTCCGCAAAAATGCTGTCGGGGGAATAATCAACTTTATTTTCGTTCGGGTGTCCGGTTCCGGGCACAAATCCCGTTCCTATCGATAGTTCAACTCATTCAGCTAGTAGAACGTTCGAAATCGCACAAATCATAGAGAGACTCAACCATGAAGGGCGGACCAATCTTCGATTTTCTTAGAACACTGATTTTGTCGCTGGTCGCGGCTTGCCTTGGGTCGGTGGGCGCCTTCGCGCAGGCCCCCGGCGCTTTGGCCGGCGTGACGCCACACCAAGTCCAGGATGGCTCAGCGGCCCTCATCGGGCATACCGATCCCTCCAAGCGGGTCCGCGTGGTCATCGGCCTCGAACATCCGAACCTCGCTCAAGAAAAGCAATTCCTGCGGGATCTCGGCAACAAGAATTCGCCGAACTTCCAACATTTTCTGACCGCGGCCCAGTGGAATGCGCGCTTCGCGCCTTCGGCAGCGGCGGAGCAATCCGTGGTCGATTGGGCGAACGCGGCCGGCCTGACGGTCAGCCACCGCTATTCCAATCGCTTGCTGGTGGACGTGGACGCGAGTGTCGCCAACATCGAAGCGGCGCTCGGGGTCACGATCAACGACTACAAAGTCGGCACGCGCATGGCCTATTCCAATGACCGTGCTCCCGTTTTGCCGCCTAGCGTGGCTTCGGTAATCCACTCCGTCGCCGGTCTCAACACCATCAATGTGCTAAGGCCCATGGCGAACAATCGTAAGGAACCGTCCTTTGCCGATTATGTCGCCGGCCCGGTGGTCGCCAAGGCGGCGAGCGGCGGGGGTTCGGCCAAGGCGAAGCGGCCGACCGGCCATTCTGGCGTGAAATCGAATCTGACCAATGGGTTTTATGATCCGACCGACATTTACAACGCCCAAGCCTATGACGTCGACGCTTTGAACAACCTCGGTCATTGCTGCAACCCCTTGGGCAACGCCGGCTCGACGCCACCCTCCTCGTCGATTGCGATCGCGACGGCCGGCACCCAGAATGCCAGCGACTTTGCCGGGTTTCAGGCTCAGTACCCTTATCTGGCCTATCACTACGTGACGTGGTACATCGACGGCACGCCGGCGTGCTGCGACGACGAAGGCACCTTGGACTTCGAGTGGTCGACGGCGATGTCGAACAGTTTCGGAAGCCTTGCCGATACGTCGCTGGTTTACATGTACGACGCCGTCAACAGTAATATTTCGACTTTCACCGATGTCTACAACCAAATCTTGAGCGATGGCTCTGCCCGCATCTTCAGCACGAGCTGGGGGTGCGAAGAAGTCTCGTGTTGGGATACCTCCGACGTCGATACGGCTGATGGCATTTTCGACGCCATGGTGGGTCAAGGATGGACGTTGTTCGCCGCCACGGGCGACCAAGGTGCCACTGCTGGATGTGGCAACGCGATTGCGGTTCAGTTTCCTGGATCCGATCCGAACATCGTCGGGGCCGGTGGTGCAACCCTGCAAGCGGCAGGCTATTTCTCATCCGAAGTCGCTTGGACCGGCGGCACGTTTACCGGCGCCTGCGGAGCCAATGACGGCGGGAGCACAGGTGGCGTCAGCCGCATCTTCGGCCCGCCTTCGTTTCAAGCTAGCTTGGGCTACGCGAATCGTACCGTGCCTGACATCGCACTGAATGCGTCCATCGGCCAAAACTATTATTTCAACGGCGCCTTGAGCAACACGGGCGGCACCAGCATCGTGGCGCCGGAATTGGCCGGTTTGTTCGCACAGACGGCGGCCTATCTGGATTTCGTCGCCACGCAAAACGGTGGGTGCTACGGAACGTCGGCGTGCACGCCGATGGGTAATGGCAACTATTATTTGTATTATCTCGCCGAGAATCAGTACTACGCAGCGCACTACCCGTTCTACGACATCACCCAGGGCTGCAACTCCAACGACCTCACTGCCTTGTACAGCCTGGGGTCCTACTGCGCGGGGACCGGCTATGATCTCGTCACCGGCTGGGGATCGTTGAACGCGCTGCAGTTGGCGTGGGGCGTAATCACTTATCGGGCGGGTGATTTCAGCCCACCGACCGCGGCATTGTCGAGCAGCGCGACACCTGGTGTCTGGTACAACGCCGACCAATACGTTCAATGGAGCCTCACCGACACCGGTTCCGGATTGCCCGCTGTGGGCGTCTCGGGCTACACCGCAACCTGGGACACGATCCCGGTCGATAGCAATTCGGTTGCCCGACCGGCCACGTCGGACGGATTTTTCACGGGTCCCGTGACCCCCAACGCGACTTATGGTTACGAGTACGTGTCCGATGCCGGTCAGGGCTGCCACTACGCCTACGTCGACGGCTACGACAACAGCGGCTCGAACTCGGTCAGTTACTACGGACCCGTCTGCTACGACACGGTGCCACCCGTCGTCAGTCCGAGTCTGGCGGGCACCTTGAGCGGAACCGTCTACACCTCCAAGGTCACGGTCGCGCTCGCGGCGACCGATGCGAGCAGCGGCGTGGCCGCGACTTACTACAGCCTCGATGGGGCTGCGTTCAAGAAGTACAGCGCACCGTTCGCTGCCTCCGCCTATGGCGCGCATACCGTGAAGTACTACGCCACCGACGTGGCCGGGAACACAGCGACGACCCAGTCGGTCAATTTCGCCATCAAGTACGCGACCAAGATCTCGGTCAAGACATCGCTCAATCCCGCGCAATACAAGCAGCCGCTGACGTTCACCGCGACCGTCTCGACGGCTCAAGGAGGGGCCCTCACGGGCAAAGTGGCCTTCACGAACGGTGGGACGGTCCTCGGATCGGCCACCATAGGCACGGGCAATGTGGCGGTGTTCAATGTCGTGACTCCGCTGCCCGCGGGAAGAAATACGATCACGGCGACCTATCAGGGCGCGGCTTTGGAGGCGCCCGCCTCGCAAACGTTCACCGAGCTGATCGACCCGGACGTCACCAAGACGACGCTGACGTCTTCGCCGAACCCCTCGACTCTGGGGCAAGCGGTGACTCTCACGGCGAACGTCACGTCGGCGTACGCAAGTGTAGGCGGGACGGTTACGTTCACCAGAGGATCGAACGTGATCGGTACGGCAAACGTCAGCAGCACGACGCACAATGCCACTCTCGTGACGAAGACGCTGCCGGTGGGCACCGACACCATCGTTGCCATATTTCCGGCGGGGACCGACTTTGGCGCGAGCACTTCGAATCCGGTCGCGCAAAAGGTGAACCAGTAGCTGAGTCGCCAGGGCCGACCGCGAGGTCGGCCCTGTTCACGAGAGCGCATTCAGATCGGCGCGTGCAGCATTGACCTGGCGTTTGCGAGTTCCAGACGATAGGACTCGAGCAGCAGCGGTTGATGGGATTGCGCCGTAGCGGCCAACGCGAGCAGAGATCTAGCTTCCCGCGTCTGATGCCTCCCGATCAGGCACTCGGCCAAGTTGATGCGGGCCTGCGCGAGCCATGGACTATCCGGATCGTCCAACGATTGCCGCAACTCGAGGGCTCGCCGCAGGTGAACTTCTGCGTCGGCGAGTCTACCGGATCGTCGCAAGGCCTCACCGAGCAGGCGCCGGCTCCGAGCCTCCAACGCCACGTAGTGGCTCGGCTCGGGCAACCCCAGAACCTCCGTCAGCAGCGGTTCAACGGTTCGGCGAGCCGCCTCCGCGTCCCCGGAATCCAGATCGACGGCAGCCATCCCCTCCAGAGCGCCAGCATATTCAGCTTGCAGTTGTCCTCGGGCTGCTGGCCAGTCGTCGAGCACGCGTCCAAACAATGCGGCGGCGACCTCGGGCTTGCCCTGTGCGATGGCCAACTGACCGCCGTGGACCAACATCCGGGCATAGGCATGGGATTTTTCACCGAAGTACTGGGCGTAAACTTCCAGCGCTTTCTGATGAAGCGCCATCGCTTCCGGGAGCCGGCCCTCGGCTGTCAGCACTACCGAAAGAGAGGCCGCACTGATGCCGTATCGCAGGCCCTCGTCCGGTCGATCCTGCATTTGCTGGAGGTTTTGACGCAGGAGGCGCTCTGCCTGCGGCCAGCGCCCTCGGGCATATTCCAACTGACCGAGAGTCTTGCGCGTCTCGGTCGCATCTCGGATACCTTGTGGCGTCGACATTTGGGCGTGCAGCGCATCGTAGAGCATGGGCGCGGCGTCGTCCCAGCGACCCATGTAAAACAGCAGCTCGCCGAGGCGCGCGCGTGCGTCCGCTGCCACCGGATGCGACGGCCCGACTGCTCGGTTCAGGATCGGCATGGCTCGTCGAAAATTGGCCTCGGCAGCGTCATAGCGTTCAGCCAGCGATTGGAAATCTCCCAGACGAAAATAGGCATCGCCAATGGCGAAGGCATTGCGCTCGGCTCCTTGGGCGGTCTGAAAAGTCACCAACTCCTCGAGCCAATGCTCAGCCGCGGGGTAGTCGTCGTCGAGCTTTGCGTAGCGCGCAAGATAATCGAGCACGTAACCCTGCAGTGGATTGCTTGGGTCGCGCCGTTTCAGTATCTGCAGGGCGAGCTGCAGATCCGCGATGCCGGCCTTCTTCTCCTGCATCGTTCCGTTATAAGCGGCGCGACCAAGCTGGAAGTGCGCCGCTGCCGAATCGATCGAATCCGACTCGTTCGCCGTAGCCAGCACCCCCAGCGCGGACTCAAGATGCTGCCTTGCAGCGCCGACCTCATCGCGATCGATCAACGTCGTGGCGAGCCGCACGTGCAGCTTTGCCAAGGCGGTCGTGGGCTGGTTGTGCGTGCGCAATTCGAGTTCGGCGAGATTCTCGGCCGCCAGCGATTTTGCGCGGTCAGTCAGGCCCAAATCGTTGTTGAGTTCCGTAAGCGTATCCAGGAGTTCCGCGCGCACCTCAGGCTGGTCGCGCAGCTGCACCTTGATCCTGGCAGCGCCGACTTCGAGAAGCTGTTCCGCGGTCGCCATTCTTGCTTCGACGCCGCCCGGGTTTTGCACGCTGCTCTGTTTGAAAATGTCGAGCAGAAAGTCCTTCACAGCCTGTGCCTTTTGACCCTCGCGCTCCGCGCGTTGGGCCTGGCGCAGCGCCACCCGCGCTTGGAGTGCGACGCCAAGCGAACCGGCCACGATTGCTAGCAATAAGGCCACGAGCAGCGGTTGCCGGCGTACGAAGCGTCCCACCACGTACAGGCGGGCGCCGGCGCGCGCCTCGATCGGCTCATGGCGCAAAAAGCGGGACAGGTCCTCGCGCAAACCGTTGACGGTGGCGTAACGGTGCTGCGGCTCTTTGCGCAAGGCCTTGGCCAAGATTGCATCGAGATCCCCGCGCAAAGAGCTCCAAGGTACCGGGACTTCGCGTCCGCAACGGGCGCGCCGACTGAGTGTCGGTGCGTTCTCGCTCAGCACCTTGCGTACCGCCACGCCGAAGGACATACCGTCCGATTGCCAGGGCAGCTCGCCGCAAAGTAGTTCGAACAGCAAAATACCCAGCGCATAGACGTCTGTCGCGGTCGTGATGGCGCCACCAGTGAGCTGCTCCGGCGCCGAGTAGGCGGGCGTCAATGGCACATTTCGCGTCGCATCCTGCGCGGACGTCGTCAGAAGCTTGGCAACGCCGAAATCAAGCAGCTTGACCTGGCCGCCCGGGGTCACCAACACATTGCCCGGCTTGATATCCCGGTGGACGATCAGGTTGATGTGCGCGTGACTCACCGCATCGCAGACACCGATGAACAGGTGCAGCCGCGTCTCGAGATCGCAATGGTTCTGCCGGCACCATGTCGTAATCGGCAGGCCGTCGATCAGTTCGATCGCCATATAGGGCAGCGCTCCGAACACGCCCCCGTCCAGTAATCGCGCGATGCCGGGATGCTGCAACTGCGCGAGAATCTGGCGCTCCGTCTGAAAGCGTCGCGGATTGTCAGCCAGCTCGGTGCGGATCAATTTGAGCGCCACCTCTTGCTCGTATTGACCGTCCGCACGCGCGGCGCGATAGACCTCGCCCATGCCGCCGCGACCGATCAATTCGATGATGCGATACGCGCCAATGCGAGTTCCGGCGGCCAGCGCGGCTCCGCTCCCGATCTCCAGATCAGCAATTATCAGCGGTTGATCCAAAACGGGGTCGCTGCCCCCCGTCCGCTCGAGTAGCGATCTAAGCTCCGCCAATAGCGCGGCGTCATCGCCCACGATGCGCACGCAGGCCTCCGGCCACTGCGACTCGGGTAATGCCAGTACCTCGTCGAGCGCCGCCTCGACTCGAGCCCACTGGTCGCGGCCCGTCATGAAGCGTCTTCGAATACGCCGTTCCCGCCGGCACCGAGTTCGCGGCGAAGCCAGGCTCGGGCCTTGATCCAGTCCCGGCGCACGGTGCGGTCGGCGAGACCGAGCGCACGCGCCGTTTCGGCGTCGTCGTAGCCCGCGAAGAAACGGCATTCCACCACCTGCGCCAGGCGCGGACTGAATTCTGCCAACCCCAATACGGCCTCGTTGATCCTCAAAATTACTTCATCCGGCGCTCCACTGATTTCCGGGGCATCGTCCAGGGAGACATTCGGCGCACCGCCGCCTCGCTTGCCCGCCATGCGGTCACGTGCGTGATTTACCAATATGTGGCGCATCGCCAAGGCACAAGCACGCAGAAAGTGCTCGTCGTCGTTGAACGACTCCAGGTGCGCGAGCTTGAGATAGGCCTCATGAACGAGCGCCGTAGTCTGCAGCGTGACGCCGGCGCGAACCCGCTGGCGCTCGCGCCGGGCGATGCGCCTCAGGTCCTGATACATGAAGGGAATGAGTGCCGCCGCCATACGCTTCGTCTCGGCTGGCGCGCCCAAATCGCTGTCGATCGCGATTTCTTGCCCCATGCTGCCGGCCATTACAGTCTCCCCGGACCGCTTTCTCAGTGAAGGCCGTCAAAATAGACCGGACGCACTCCCGCGTCCAGCCACAGTGCAGGGGATCGAATCCGTCGACCGTATAGTCGACAAACGTCTGATCGTATGCCGTCGTAATTGCTCCGGCGAACTGAATCCTTGGGTTATGTACCGCGGCGACGGACATCGGTGCCGGTTTCCTCGCCAGGTCAATCCTTCGCCACGAGACGGCGCGCCCACCGGGCACGCGCCAAATGCCAGACCCCGAGGATCGCGGAAGGAATATAAAGGACCGCCGGTAGCGGCGTCGGAATCGCGGTCAGCAAACCGATGATGCAGGCTTTGATCAGGGCCGCCTCAGCATCGTCGCCGTACCAGCGGCGCTGGGCTCGATAGGCAATGAAACCCAGGACGCAGCCGGCCCCGACCGCGACCGGGAGCAGCAATCCGCCACTCGCCAGCGTGCCGCCGAACACCATCGCATCGACCAAGAACGTCAATGCAGCGATGCGTGGATCCAACCCGAACATCTGGGCGAATCCGCGCGTATGGTGCACCGCCTGACCGGGTCCGATCGCCATGGCGTTCTCCTAGAGCCTGGCACAGGATCATAACGCGTGACGCGGCAACATCACACCGCCGCGGGGCGCCGAGCCGATCAGTACAGCATTCATCCGGGCAATGTTGCAGGCGACGACGGGTGAGACCTACAACGAAGTGGTAGGCTTGCTGCACCACAGTAGGCAAGGTCCGGAACAGGGGCGCCATGCGGATAGCGATATTCATTACAAATTGGATCGGGCGGCTGGCGATCAGCGTGGGCGTCATGCTGGCAGTCCCGGTCGTTGCGGCCGCCCAGCCGCCCGTCAGCCAAAGCATAACGCCGCTGCAATTTACGCTCACGGACTTAGGTTCTCTCGGCGGCGGGTTTAGTTTGCCGACCGGCATCGGTAGCGCGGGCCAGGTCACGGGCTACTCGAGCACATCACCCAGCGGAACCCGCGAAGTGGCATTCCTCTACGAGCACGGTCGCATGATCAGCCTCGCCGGGGCAGCGCGCGACCACAACAGTTTCGGAGCCAGCGTGAACGCGTCCGGCGAGGTCGTGGGCTACGCCTATGGCACGCCGGTGAATACGCCGTTCACGAGCGCATTCATCTACGCCCAGGGCAAATACGCTTACCCCGACAGCGACGCCGGATCCAATAGTAACGCGACCGGGATCAACGACGCCGGCGAGTACATCGTCGTGTCGAACACCGCCGGCACTCAAACCGTGCTGACGACGCTCTACGCCAACGGCAAAGCCACCGTGCTGCCGTCGCTCGGCGGGGACCACCAGCTGTACGGCAGCGCCATCAATGCGCAGGGCCACGTCACCGGTACGGACACGTCGAGCAACGGCGAGGTGCACACTTTTCTCTATGCCGACGGTCGGACCACCGATATCGGCCATCCACCCGGCATGGACTTTTTTACCCCGGCGGCGCTCAATGACTTGGACGAGGTGATCGGCACCGGTACGGACGGCTGGTATTTGTATTCGTCCGGCACCTGGACCAATATCGGCACGCCGATCCCGCCCTACACGTTCTTTCATCAGGTCTCGAGCATCAACGATGGCGGCGCGGCCGTCGGCTATGGCGGCGCTTCGATCTTTTCCATTCATGGGTTCTTGTATCGCAACGGCCGGATCAGCGACCTCAATGCCCTGACCGTCGGGCCTTTGGCGAAATACGTGACCGTGGGCGGGGCGGTCGGCATCAATGACGCGGGTGAAATTGCCGCCTCCGGGACCGACTCGCGCACTGGCGAGATGCATGCCTATTTGCTGACGCCCACCCACGCGAAATATTTGGTCACGGTCGTCACGGCTTTGCCCGCCGACCTGATCGGGCCCGGAGAGGGTGCACTCACTCATGGGCTCTCGCTGCGCGCACTCGTCGACGACATCAGTATGCAAGACGAATCCCTCGTCAACTTGACCGAGGTCGCCGGGATCGATGGATCGGGCCGTATTTTCGCTCGGGGCTATGCCAAGCAAACCGGCACGCCGCAACTCTATGCCCTGACACCTTTCGCGCCAGGCGGCACGCACTGAGCTACCCGGCCTCATGCTTCGCATGCTGCAAAACCTTTGTTCTCGACGTCGTGCGTCTCGGCTTCGCTCCAGAATGTGGACTGCCCCTTTGCGAGCGGCTCAGTCTGTTTCTTGCACTTCCCGCCCCAAAGGATACTGGATGGAATAAGCCTGGTGAACGGACAATGTCTGCTGCGGCGCGGGCTCGAGCCTCCATAACAACACACCGGCTTTGCCCTCGAAATCCTTGCTCGTGGGCTCCGTTGCCCCAGTGAGAAACTCCACCCGAATGTCGGCATTCTTGCTGACCGGAATGCGGTCGAGCACCTCGACCGCGATCGCCGTCGGATGGTAATTGGTAACATCGATGCGCTGCCGTGTCTCACGCACCGATTGCCGGCTCAGCAGGCCTTTTTCCCCGGACCGGGTCGCCTCGTCGCGGATGGCGACCCGGATACGCTC
>Ga0116226_10000196_pt1 | contig 48003 bp, 48 predicted proteins | sample S1TSphfallax_FD_89692 | JGI IMG/M metagenome (GOLD analysis project Ga0116226, IMG submission 89692) | Host-associated microbial communities from peat moss isolated from Minnesota, USA - S1T2_Fa - Sphagnum fallax MG | ecosystem: Host-associated > Plants > Peat moss > Unclassified | place: USA... | reverse complement strand
GAAAATCCACGCTGACAAAATTATTGGCGGGCGAGGCGGCACCCCTGAATGGCCGGCGGATACCGGCGGCGGACTTGAATGTCGGCTACTTCGCGCAACAGCAGATGGAACAGCTGAAGCCGGATTGCGATGCTTTTTGGCATCTCCGACATGGTGGCGGTGCCGACTTCGCGAACGGCGAGGAGCAGCGCGTCCGCGATCACCTCGGCCGCTTCGGTTTCGAGGGTGATCGTGCCTTCGATCCCGTGGGGCGATTCTCCGGCGGAGAAAAGGCGCGTTTGACCCTGGCGCTGATCGTCGCTCGGCGCCCGAACTTGCTACTGCTGGACGAGCCGACGAACCACCTCGACATCGACATGCGCCATGCGCTGACCGTCGCACTCCAAAGCTTCGAGGGTGGTCTGGTCGTAGTCTCCCACGACCGTCACTTGATCAAGACGGTGGCGGACACCCTCTGGTTGGTCGCCGACGGCTCGCTCCGCAGCTTCGACGGCGATCTCGATGATTATCAGCGCTGGCTCAAGGGCCGCGCGCAGCAACAGTCCCGATCGCGCGAGCCAAAAAAGGCCCCCGAACCGAAAGCGCCGCGAAAAGCCACCGTGCGAATCGCACCTTTGCGACGGGAATTGGCAGAAATTGAGCAAAAATTGGCCAAACTCACCGCAGAACGAACGGCTATCGAAGCAGAGCTCTCGGCAGGCTCCACATCGGCGACACTGATCGACCGGTTCGGCCAGCTGAGCCGCGAAATGGATTCTTTGGAGGCTCGGTGGATGGAAGTGGGTAGCGCGATCGACGCAGCTGAGTTGGACGTCGCCGGCGGGCTTTGATGTCGGATAACGACGTCACTTGCCAGTACTCCATCAAGGCGGCTGCCGTGGCAACGGGCCTGTCGGTGGAGACCCTGCGCGCCTGGGAGCGGCGCTACGGCATCGTCGAGCCGCGGCGCGACGAAAGCGGGCACCGCGTGTATACCGGCGCCGACGTGGCGCGTCTGCGCCGCCTGCGCGAGACCACGGATCGTGGTCACCCGATCAGCAAGGTCGCACGCTTGAGCGACGCCGAATTGAACAGTCTCCTGGTCGATCGCCCCGAGGATCATCCGAATGTGGGCGCCTCCCAGGCACTCGGCACCCGTATCCTGGCCGCGATCGAGAAATTCGACCTGGAGGAGTGTGACCAGGCGATTGCGATGGCATTCGCGCTGCTCCCGGTCGGCGACGTCATCAGCGAAGTCCTGTCGCCGGTCTTGCGGGAGGTCGGGGAGCGCTGGCACCGCGGCGAATTTTCAATCGGCCAGGAGAGGCTGGTCTCCAGCGCGGTTCGCCGCCAGATCAGCGGCCTGCTCAACACCTTCAACAGCATGGCGCGCGGCGCGCCCATCGTCTTCGCGACCGTGAGCGGCGAGCCCCATGAATTGGGCATCCTGATGTTCGCCGCCCTGGCCGCCAGTCGCAAGTGGCGCACGTGTTATCTCGGCGCGGATCTGCCGCCCGAGGAGATCTCGAATTTCGCGACTCGGGTTGAGGCGACGGCCGTGGCCGTGAGCCTGGTCCTGCCCGAGACCCTCGATCGCAGTCTGGAGAAGTTGCACATCCTGCGCTCGGGGCTGCCCAGCGACGTAGAGCTCTGGATCGGTGGTGCAGCGTCATTCTACGTGGATGCCACGCGCTTTCCTGCCGGCAGCGTCCACATGGCAGGCCGCAAGGATTTCGAAAACCGCCTCGACCTGCTGGCCTCCTCGGCGCGCTAAGTGGCGGATGCTCGGTGGCTGCCGTCGCAGAGCGGCGGCGTCGCGGTGCGCTTACAGGCGCAGAACCACAGCGTCGTGGTTTCCGGAGCAGTATATTTCAGCGGGTGGGAGTCGCTACCCTTGTGGGCGCCGTCGCAGAACGGCTGCGCGGCACTCTTGCCGCAGCGACACCACCAGTAGGTATTTCCCGCCTGCACGTCGATGGGAATCGGCTCAGTACTCATCAGACCCCCGCATACCACGAATATCCACCCTCGGGAGAGGATGACCCCAATCCCTTGCCGAACTTCCGAAGTGCCATCCTCGCAAGCCTCCTGGCGAACCGCAAATCATTGCTTCTCTCGTCTGAAATCCTAACACACCTCGCAGCGGCGCCAGGAAGGAGTAAAAGGACTTTGGGAGTGGCTTAGTGCAGTATTAACGAGGAGCCTGAAAGGAAGGACCCTGTTTGGACCACCACGACCCGCTGTTACAGATTCTGATCCTGCTGGCGGCGTCGGTCTGCGTCGTCGCCGCCGTGCGCAAGCTCGCACTGCCCGCGATCTTGGGGTATCTCGCAGTCGGCATGGTCCTCGGGCCGCATGCCTTGGCGCTCGCGGCCGACAACGAAACGACGCGGCTGCTTGCGGATTTCGGCGTCGTGTTCCTCGTCTTCACGCTGGGTCTCGAATTCTCCCTGCCGCGCCTGATGGCCATGCGCAGCGAAGTGCTCGGCGTCGGCGGCGCCCAGGTGTCGCTGACGACCGCGATCGTAGCCGTGGTGGCGATCTTTGGATTCAAGGTCGCCCCGCCGGTCGCCGTCGTGATCGGGGGGGCGGTGGCGATGTCCTCGACCGCGATCATCATCTCGCAACTCACGGAGCAGTCCGAGAACAATCGCACGCACGGGCGTCTAGCCGTCGCGATCTGTCTGTTCCAGGATCTGGCCTTCACTCTGTTCCTCGCCATGGAATCGTCCTTGTCCCACCCGGGCCAGAGCTCGAGCTCCCGTCAGATCGCGATCGCAATCGCCATCGCGGCCCTGGCTTTGGGACTGGTGCTCGCGGCCGGGCGCTGGCTGCTGCGTCCTTTGTTCCTGTTGATCGTTTCGGTGCGATCGGCGGAACTGTTCTCGCTCGCCGTGCTGCTCGCGGTGCTCGCGTCGGCGTGGGCGACGCACGCCGTGGGCCTGTCGCTGGCGCTCGGCGCCTTCCTCGCCGGCATGATGCTGGCGGAAACCGAGTTTCGACACCAGATCGAGGCGACGATACGCTCCTATCGCGATGTTCTCTTGGGCTTGTTCTTCATCACTGTCGGCATGCTGCTCGACATGGGCCTGCTCCTGCAGCATCTACTCCTGGTCACCATCGTGCTCGTCGGCATGATGCTGCTCAAGGCCGCGATCGTCGCGCTGGTGAGCAAGCCCTCGACCCACGGCTGGTTCAAGTCCGTGCGCGCGGGCATCGTCGTGTCGCAGGGCGGCGAGTTCGGATTCGCGCTGCTGACGCTGCTGCTCCGGCACGATCTGCTCGATCCCGGAATCGTACAACCGCTGCTCGCGGCGACTGTGCTGAGCATGGTGCTCGCGCCGCTGCTAATCCGGCACAATCGGCGCATCGCCCGCGCATTGCTCGCCGAATCGGGACCACCCCGTTCGGAGGCGATGCGCGAGACGCAGGCCACGCTCGCGGTCGCCGAGCGCGACCATGTCGTCATTTGTGGATTCGGTCGGGTCGGCCAGAACATCGCACGCGTGCTGGAACAAAAGGGTTTCGAGTATATCGCTCTGGAGGTCGACGCTTACCGCATCCGCATGGGTCGGCAGGCTGGAGACTCGATCATCTACGGCGACGCCGGCCAGCCGGAGATGCTGCAGAACGTCGGCGTGGAGCATGCGAGCTGTGTCGTCATCACCTTTGCGAATCCGTCGGTGAGCCTGCGCATTTTGCGTGCGGTGCGCGGACTGCGGCCAGACGTGCCCGTGCTCGTGCGCACGCAGGACGATGCACAACTCGAGGAATTGCAGGCTGCCGGCGCGACCGAGGTCGTGCCCGAGACCTTCGAGGCGAGCTTGATGCTGCTCTCGCACCTGCTTTTGTTGCTCAAGGTGCCGGTGTCGCGCGTGGTGCGGACGGTGGGCGACATTCGCAACCACCGTTACAGCATGCTACGGCAGTTTTTTCCCGCCCATCGCGCGGAGCTCTTGGACCCGAGCCACGCCTTCCGGGAAGAACTGCACAGCGTCGTGCTGCCGCCCCACGCCTGGGCGGTCGGCCGAACCATCGCTGACCTGGCGGAGCGCGGATCACAGGCCTCGGTCAGCGCGGTGCGGCGCGATGGAATCGTCGGGCGGGAGCCCGCAATCGATACGGTCCTCAAGGAAGGCGACGTCGTGGTGGTCTGCGGTACGCCGGAAGCCGTAGAGCATGCGGAAACGCTGTTGCTGATGGGCTGATGAGAAGTTCTGGGGCGGTGCCACCGCCCGCTGCGGGTCACCCCTCTTTACAGCAGCCGCGCTTGCTCGCATAGTAGGGACGCTGTGCAAAGGCAAACCCGTCGAAAGTCGGGGACGCAAAACCACCGGTCTAATAGGCTGCTCGGCAGAGGAGCCTGACGATAGCGGGGTTACCAGTCCACCGATCCGATCGTGTGATCACCGTTCCCGACGGTTTCCTGAAGGACAGCTTTAGTTTCGGCCGTCCCGGCTCCAGGCGTTTGGAGGGAAGCATATGGTGATCAAGGTGACGCCCGCGCCGGGCGCGATCAATTCTTCCGGTGTACAGCGTCGGCCCCGCCTGATGCTGCGTCCGATACGCCCGGAGGACATTCTAACCATCATCGGGAAACAAAAGACCTATCCGAGTCCGGTGCGCATCGTCGGCTGTGATTATTCGCAAGCCCGCTGTGTCGGCGGCGACGGCGGGACCTTGGTGGATACCAGCGCACTCGACAAGATTCTGGAATTCGGCGACGGCTTCGTGCGGGCCCAAGCCGGTGTGCGTATCGGCACGCTCGTTCGCGCGCTCGCCGAGCGCGGTCTGGAACTCCCGCTGACGCCGGAGATTGCCAATATCTCCCTCGGCGCGGTCGCCGTCGCGACGCTGCCCCAGGCCTCTTTTCAGGAGGGACTGGCGCAGATGGCGGCCTGCGTCATGGAATTGAAGATCGTGACGCCGCAGGGCAGGCAAATGACCGTGACGGAAAGGGATGTCGAATTGCTGCGCGTTCTGCGCTCGAGTTTCGGACTCCTCGGCGTCGTGCACGAGGTGGTCCTGCGAGTGCTGCCCTTGCGGCCGGTCAAAATCGACTACCGGGCCTACAGCTTGGAGGAATTCACGGCGCGCTACGCGCGGATTTCAGAAGCGCCGGGCGCGCTGCGCCTGCATCTCGCGCCGTTTAGCGACAGGGTCACGGTCGAGCGACGGACGCTCGACGTCGACAAGGCCACTTCCCGGTCCGGCATCTGGCAGATCCGCAACTCAGTGATGCGCAACGTCTTGCCGGCGTTCGGCTCCTCGGTGGGCGGCGTGCTGGCGACACCCGGACTGCGCAACGCCGTCATCACCGGAGTGCACAAGGCGCTGAACGCGACCCAGGCGCCCGCCTCCCGCGGTGTCGTCGTGTTCGCCCACGAGTGGATGCGGGATCTGCCGGCCGAATCCTGGAAGGCTCGCTACACCAAGAGCCTGTGGGCGTTTCCCGCCGCCGATTATCCGCGGGTGCTCGCCGAGTACTTCGCATTCTGCCGCACCTATTTCAAGGAACATCGCTATCGACCCAATGTCGTGACCGCCGCGAGCCGCCTGCACCGCGATCGTGCTTCGCTGTTCAGCGTCAGCTACAACGGACCGATGCTGACCTTGGAGCCGTCCTCCGACGGGGAGAAAGGCTGGGCCGACTTCTTGATCGATTTCAACGATTTCGCCTCGGATCTGGGCGGCGTCCCGACGTTCAACCAGACACGGGCTCTCAAGGCGCAGCACATCGAGAAAGCCTTTGGTGAACGGGCCCGGCTGTTCAAGGCCTTGCGCCAGAGAACGGACGTGTTGAACCGTCTCAACAACAGTTATTTCGCGAACCTGTTCGCCTGAGTCGCTCGAACCTCATGCCTTGTCCTGGATGCGCCGTGGTCTGCGCCGCGAGGCCCTAGATCTCGGCGCGCCGCGAGCGCAGCTGAATCGCCGCGACCACGAGCACGACCCCGACCGCGACGCCGATCCAAGTCGCTGCGCTGCCGAAAAAGCCGACGGGGTCGAGCAGGTGCCAGAGGCTCGTCGGGTAAGTGATGGCGTCGTCGCCGCTGTCCCGGTGAATCACTTCCCTGGTCCAGCCCTCGCCTCCCGCGGTGACGTTGAACGCGTGGCGCGCATAGCCTGCCCCGAGTCGATCCAGGAGTTCCCGGCCGAAATAATACGTACCGAACATCCAGCGTTCGCCGATGAAGATGGCGAGCGGCGGCAATACGGACCAAAGAATCACGGCACGGCTCGCCCAGGCGGAAATCAGCATCAGCCAGCCGGCCACCGGCAGGAACCAGACGGCCAGTGTGATGATGGTGTACAGCCAGAATCCCTGGGTCTGCAGCCAGAGAGACGGATGCCACAAGCCGCTGGCCATCCAGGCGCCGGTGCGCAGGCTCAAGGTCAACGCCATGAACAGGATCGTGACATCGGCGATCGCGAAATAGACGAGAGGAATGACGATCAGACCCAGCAGGAGCTTCACGAGCACCGTCTCTGAGTCCGAGATCGGCAGGGACTTCCAGAACAGGATGCTGCGATCCTTTCGGTCTGCATAGAGGCAGTCGAGCAGATACCAGCCGGAATAGACCGACATGATGATCAAGAACATCGAGGTGACCACCCCCGAGAGCGCGTACAGACTGACCTGTGAGGGCACGCCGCCCCCGGGTCCGTCGGGGCGGAACAGATCGCTGCCGAACTGTACGTGACCGAAGACGGCGCCGAGCAGCAAGAGGCCGCCGATCACGGCGGGCACCAGCCAGATTGCGCGATTCTCCCAGAATTCACGACGTATCAGCCAGCTGGTGTTCTTCATGAAGCGACTCCCGCCAACTTGGCGACGAACAAATCGGATACGCTCGGTGTCAGCACTTCGCCGAACTCACCCAAGCGCGCGAAATCCGGGTTCTCGAAATAAAGAACGGTCTTTCCCAGCGTTCGCCGTTCGTAGAAAGGTCGCAGTCCCCGTGCGGCCTCGAGTTCCGCACCGCTGAGCGCCACCGCCGCGTAACGCCGCGCAACGTCGTCGAGCGAACAGTCGAGCACGATGTGACCCTTGTCGATGAACATCACGTCGGTGAGCAGGTTTTCCACCTCCTCGACCTGGTGCGTCGTGATCAGGATCGTGCGGGTCTCGTCCATGTAATCGTTGACGAGCGCGTCGTAGAAACTGCGGCGAGCCAACAGGTCGAGCCCCAATGTAGGCTCATCGAGCACGAACAGTTTGGCGTCGATAGCCATCGTGAGCGCGAGGTGCACCTGGGTCTTCATGCCCTTCGACAGTTCGCGCATGCGGGAATCGCTGCGAATCGAGGTCTTCTCGAGCAGGGACAGCGCGCGCTCGCGCCGGAACTTCGGGTGCACGCCCGCAACGAAGTCGATCGCCTGATCGACGCGCAGCCAACCGGGCAACACCGCGACGTCGGCGATGAAACAGGCGTCGGCCATCAGCGAGGTGCGCTCGCGCAGCGGCTCACGTCCGAGTACCCGCAGATGGCCCTCGTAGTTCGTCAGGCCGAGCAGCGACCGCAGGGCGCTGGTCTTGCCGGCGCCGTTCGGTCCGATCAGGCCGACGATGCGGCCCGGCTCGATCGAAAAGTTGACGCGGTCGAGCGCGAGATGCTTGCCATAGCGTTTGGTCAGTTCGCGGGCTTCAATGAGGGGTGGCATGGTTGCTCTCGATTATTTTGGTTCGTTGCCGCGCGGGGGCGGGGCGGGATGGGTCAGGGCCGGGGCTAGAGCGAACAGTTCCTCGGCGGAAAATCCGAGGCGGTTGATCACGGCGAGGATTTGGGGCCACTCGTCACGCAGAAAGCGCTCGCGTTCCCCCGCAAGCAGGGACTCGCGCGCGCCGACGCCGACGTACATGCCCCGGCCGCGACGCTTCTCGACGAGATTTTCGTCGACGAGTTGCTGATAGGCCTTGAGCACCGTCAAGGGGTTCAGCCGGTAGTCCGCCGCGACGGCACGGACTGAGGGCAAAGGGTCGCCCTCGGCCAAGGCGCCTTCGAGGATCAGAGCCACCATTCGATCGCGCAGTTGGCGATAGATAGGCTGATTGTCGTTCCAGTTCGCTTCCATTACGCCGCTCGATGCTTGGACGCCCCAGGTGTGGTGGCTCAGTACCATAGTAGTTTACCGGCTCGAGCAGGGCGCCTTGCGGGCTCAGCCTTTCGCCACGGCCGGGCTCGGGGCCGACGCTGGGGCGACCGCGACCAGGGGGCTTGCTGCATGCGTCTGGCCCGCGAACAGATAAGCGACGCCACCGATCACCAGGCCGTTGATGGACAGGGCAATCGCGAGGGCGGACAGTTTGTTGGAAATTTCGGTTTTCATGGCAGTCTCCTTGGTGGATGGGTCGGGTGTGTTTGTGAACTGGTGTTATAGTATGATATATCACTAGCACATGCAAGCACTGTTTCAGATTTTTTTGCTTGTCACGTTCCCGGTGCACAATGGGCTCATGGCAAGTATGAGAACCACCCTGCTATCCGCCCTGCTGCTCTCGTTCGCATTTGCGCACCTCGGTATGGCGGCGCCGGTGTTGATGGTCTCGGTCGACGGCATGAAGCCGGAGTACGTCTTGGAGGCGAACCGTCGCCATTTGCATCTGCCGTTCCTGCGCAGCCTCCTGGCCGACGGCAGCTATGCCGAAGGCGTGGTCGGCGTGTGGCCGACGATCACTTATCCCAGTCATACGACCCTGCTGACCGGCGTGGCGCCGGCGGAGCATGGAATTCTTGCCAACCTGCAGTTCGATCCCGAGCGCCGTTTCGGTGATGCCTGGTATTGGTATGCGCCCCAAATCCGGGTTCCGACACTCTGGCATGGCGCGCACGCTGCCGGCCTCGTGACCGCCAGCATCGGCTGGCCCGTCAGCGTGGATGCACAGGACGTAGACTATCTGATCCCGGAGTTTTGGCGCACGGGGGTGGCCGAGGATCCGAGTGATCGACTCCTCATTGGTGCCCTCGCGCGACCCGCGGGGATGGTGGCGCAGCTCGAAGCTGAACTCGGCCCTTACATGATGGGCAACGACACGCAGCTCGCGGGCGACGCCATCAAGACGCGCTATGCGATCGCGATCCTCGGCTCTCACCGGCCTCGGCTCATGACCCTGCATCTGAGTTCTCTCGACGAGGCAGAACACGAACATGGGCCTTTCAGCGACACGGCGAACGCGACCTTGGAAGCCATCGATACGATGCTGGGCGATTTGGCGAAAGCGGCGCGAGCGGCAGATCCCGCGACCGTAATCGTCGTGGTCTCGGACCACGGATTCGTGCCCCTGACCCACAAAGTCAGCTTGTTCTTGCCGTTCATCGCGGCCGGGCTCATTCAGATCGGACCCTATGCCGCGACCCAGGCTCCCGCTATCGCATCCTGGCGGGCCCAGCCGTGGCTCGCCGGTGGCATGGCCGCGATCATGCTCAAAGATCCCGCGGACACGGTAACCTTGGGCGAGGTCGGCGCGCTCCTGCATCGCTTGCAATCGGATCCGCGCAACGGGATCGCGACCGTGCTCGATCGGGCCCAAATTGCACCCTTGGGCGGCTTTCCGGACGCGAGCTTCCTCGTCGAGTTCAAGCCAGGTTTTTATGCCGTCGGCGACCTCACGGGGACCTTGGTGAAGGATTTCGACAGTCCTCACGGGGGCCACGGCTTTTCCCCGGAGTTTCCCGAAATGCGGGCATCGTTCTTCGCGGCCGGCGAGGGCATCGCCAAACACCGCGATCTGGGCGTGATCGACATGCGCAGCATCGCCCCGACCGTTGCGGCCGTAATCGGCGTATCGATGCCGTCTGCCAAAACCGCGCCCCTGCACATTCAGCCTTGAAGATCGCGCGCCGGCTGCTGGAAGGCGGCATTTTCGGCTACCATTCCGCTCCTTTGCGCCGGAGATCCTCATGAAAAAGCCAGTCACCGTCACCATCACGGGCGCCGCCGGCAACATCGGCTATGCGCTCGCGTTTCGTGTCGCTTCGGGACAAATGCTCGGGCCCGACCAGCCGATCAATTTGAACCTGCTCGAAATTCCGGCCGCCCAGGGCGCCGTCCAGGGCGTCGTCATGGAACTGAACGACTGCGCTTTCCAGACCTTGAACAAGGTCATCGCCACGGACGACGCCAAGGTGGCGTTCAAGGACAGCGAATTCGCGCTACTCGTCGGCGCGCGACCGCGCGGTCCGGGGATGGAACGCAAGGATCTTCTGCTCGAGAACGCCAAGATCTTTTCGGCCCAGGGCAAGGCCTTGGACGCCGTGGCCAGCCGCAACGTGCGGGTGTTGGTGGTCGGCAATCCCGCGAACACAATTCACTGATCGCGCAGCGTAACGCGCCGTCGCTGTCGCCGGGACAGTTCACCGCGATGACGCGCCTGGATCACAACCGCGGCCTCGCTCAGCTCACCGAAAAATCCGGAGCAGCGCTCGCGGACGTGAAGAAAGTGATCATTTGGGGCAATCATTCGGCGACCCAGTATCCCGACCTCCACCACGCCACAGTCGCCGGAAAGCCCGCGTTGTCGGTGGTCTCGGAGACATGGTTCAAGGACAGCTACATTCCCGTCGTGCAGCAGCGCGGCGCGGCGATCATCAAAGCCCGTGGCACTTCGTCGGCGGCGTCGGCGGCCGCGGCGGCGCTCGATCACATCCACGATTGGGTGCTCGGCACGCCCGCGGGCGATTGGGTCAGCATGGCAATTCCCTCGGATGGCAGTTACGGCATCCCGGAAGGCGTGATCTACTCGTATCCGGTAACCTGCCAGAATGGCCAGTACAAGATCGTGCAAGGTCTCAGCATCGACGACTTCAGCCGCGCCAAACTGGACGCAACTCACAAGGAATTGTTGGAAGAGCGCGATGGCGTCAAGGATCTCATTTGACCGCGACCCGCGGTTGACCGTTTGAGCCGCGGCTCGCCGCCGGCCAGCGTCGGGGCGATCGTTCATCGCCTGCGCGCCGTGGTCGATGCCCCGCGCGTCGCGGAGTTCGATCGCTGGCTGGACGGGCATCTGGCCGGGCTGAACCCCATGCCCGGCTACACCGGGGCGGACGTCCTGCACGGTGAGGACAAACTGCCGGGAGGCAGCGTCCGCGAGGTGCGCGAGATCGTCCTGCGCTTCTTGAACGATGCTGCGCTCGCCGCCTATGAGGACGAGGCAGGCCCGCGCGCGCGCGCCGAGGCGGCCCTGCAATTCGGTGAATCGGTGCGTTTCGTGCAAGGCACGCTTGCCCAGGTAGGCCATGCGGACCCGCGCCTCGGCGCTCTCGGTCGCTGCAGGAACTGCGACGCGATTCTGCTGGGCGCTTTCTGTGCGAGCTGCGGTCAGCGCTCCGACGTGCACGTACCCAGCACGAGGGAGTTGCTGCACGAGGCGTTCGAGGGCATCACGCACTCCGACTCCCGCCTGTGGCGCACCCTGCGCCTGCTCTGGCTCAAGCCGGGCAAATTGACCCTGGAGTTCGTCGCCGGCCGGCGTGAGTCGTACCTGCCGCCGTTCCGGCTCTACCTCGTCATGAGCGTCTTGTTGTTCCTCGTCGCGTCGTTCATACGTCCCAGCGAAACCGAGGGGATCATTCGGCTCGATCATCGGGAGAACGCGGCGGCCGAGACGCCCGAGGCTGTCTGCAAGGAGATCGGCGACAACCTGTTCGACAAGTTCTACCCCGCCTGGCAGAAGAAGCTGCACCACGGCTGCTTGACCACGATCAACGATCACGGCGAGTCCTTCACCCACGTCGTGTGGAGCACCCTGCCGAAGGCGATGTTCATCTTCCTGCCGCTGATCGCCTTGTTGCACATGCTCGTCTATTGGTGGCCACGCGCCCGTTACGCCGAGCACCTGTTGTTTTTCATCCACCTGCATGCGTTCTTTTTTTCGATGATTACGGTGATCTTGCTGCTCAAGGATGCGGCCAAAGTCGCCCCTGCGCTGGGCAGGCCGGTGGAATCCCTGAGCACGCTGCTCGGCTGGACAATGGTCGTTTATACGGTGCTCGCGCTGAAGAAGGTTTTCGCCCGGGCCTGGATCAATACCTTAATCAAGTCCGTCGGCCTGCTGATCGTGTATTCGGTCCTGTTGTTGATCACGGTTTTCGGAGTTTTCGTCTACGCCGTGATGCAGGTGTAACATGCCGTTGGGATCCCCAGGGCCTTTCGGAGTCGGCGCCGTGAACCGCGCGATCCTGCACGTCGACATGGATGCCTTCTACGCCGCGGTCGAGGAAAGAGACCACCCGGAACTGCGGGGCAAGCCCTTGATCGTCGGCGGGACCGAGGGCCGCGGCGTCGTCGCGGCCGCGAACTACGCAGTGCGGCGTTTCGGCGTCCACTCGGCCATGCCGATCGGCGAAGCACTGCGCCGTTGCCCCGGAGCGATCTGCGTACGACCGCGCATGAGCGTCTACCAGGCAGTATCGGCAGAAGTGTTCGAGATCTTCCACTCTTTCACGCCCCTCGTCGAAGGGCTGTCGCTGGACGAAGCGTTTCTCGACGTGACCGGGAGTCAGCGGCTGCTGGGGGATCCCGAGACGATCGCAACGCAGATCCGCGCGGGAATTCGCGCAAAGACCGCGCTGACCGCGTCGGTCGGCATCGCACCGAACAAGCTGCTCGCCAAGATCGCCTCGGACTTGAACAAGCCCGACGGGCTGTTTCGGATCGGCGCGGACAATTTGCACGCGGTGCTGGATCCCCTGCCGGTGGAACGGCTGTTCGGGATCGGACCGAAAACGCTTCCGGCCGTGCACGCGGCGGGCATTCGCAGCTTCGGCGATCTGCGCCGCGCCGACGAGCAGACGCTGTGGAGAGCCCTCGGCAGGCACGGCAAGACGATGCGCGATCGGGCGGCGGGCATCGACGATCGGCCGGTGGTGCCCGATGCCTGCGAGAAATCCATCAGCGCCGAAGAGACCTTCGCGACGGATTTACACGATCCGCGCCAACTGCGCGCGGAGCTGCTCCACGTTGCCGATCGGGCCGCCGGCCGGTTACGCGCCCAGGGGCTGCGCGCCGGCACCGTAACGGTCAAGATCAGGCGTCATGATTTCAAGACGTACACGCGGCAGCGAGCCATCGAACCGGCCAGCATGGACACGGCAGTCTTCTGTCGGATTGCGGTCGAGCTGCTGGACGAGTGGCTGCAGCAACAGCCGCAGGCGGCCGTGCGGCTGCTGGGCTGCGGACTGAGCGGCTTGCGGGAAGATGCGGGACAGGCGGACTTGTTCTCGGGGGCGCCCGGCGAGCCCAGTCCGCTCGACGCCGCGGTGGACGACATCCGCCACCGCTTCGGTTCGGCGTCGCTGACCCGCGCCAGTCATTTGCATCGCGGTTCGAGTTGATGTCATCTTAAGACGCGCATGTACACGAGTTTCTTCGGACTCACCGAAAAGCCCTTCGCGATCACGCCGGATCCGCGCTATCTCTATTTGAGCGAGCGACACGCCGAGGCGCTCGCACATCTGCTGTACGGCATCAACGAGTCCGGCGGCTTCATCCAGCTCACCGGCGAGGTCGGTACCGGCAAGACGACCGTCGTGCGCACACTGCTGTCGCGACTGCCGCAACATGCGGACGTCGCGGTGATCCTGAACCCGCGGATCTCACCCGCCGAATTCCTTCTGACGATCTGCGAGGAACTGGGCGTCAGCATCGCGGTCGCCGACCGCAGCAGCGTCAAGCAGATGGTGGATGCCTTGAACCGGAGACTGCTCGAGGCGCATTCGGAGGGCCGGCGCGTCATCGTGATCGTCGATGAGGCACAGAACCTCTCGGCCGAGGTCCTGGAACAGGTGCGTCTGCTCACGAATCTCGAAACGCCGACGCAAAAACTGCTGCAAATCATTTTGATCGGCCAACCCGAGCTGCGTGTCCTGCTCGACCGCAACGATCTACGCCAGCTGGCGCAACGCATCACCGGGCGCTACCACCTCAGTCCCTTGAGCAACGCGGAGACCAAAGGCTACGTGAGGCACCGCCTCCGTGTCGCCGGTGTCACCGCCGAGGTTTTCACAGCCGGCGCACTCGCCGAAGTTCATCGATTGTCATCGGGAATTCCGCGCGTCATCAACGTCTGCTGCGATCGCGCTTTGTTGGGTGCCTATACGCAGGAATCGCGCCGCGTCACGGCGGCCTTGGTTCGGCGGGCGGCCGGCGAAGTCTATGGGCGTCGTTTCGCGCCGGCGTGGATCGGTTGGCTCGTCGGCGGAATCGCCATCGCCGCTCTCGCGAGCTTGAGTGTCGGCGGCTGGGCGTTTTGGTTGCGGGCTCTGCATGCGCCTTTGACCGCCAAGGCTCCCGTGCCCGCGCTCGGGTCGCCGATGCGCGCCGCCGTCGTGGAAGCGCCGGCAGCGATCGCTGATGCGAACCCCGCCGACCCAGCGCCCGCGGCGGTAACCGAGGTCGGGGCCACCGGAGCACCCCTGACCACCGCGGTACCCCTCAACACGGAGGCATCCCTGGGTACGTCGGGCGCGCTGAACGGATTGCTCGAGGCGAGTTCGGCCGATGCCAGCGACGTCACGGCCTATCGGCGACTGTTCGCGCTTTGGGGCATGACTCTGCCCGACAACAAGGATCCTTGCGGACAGGCGAGCAAGGCGGGCCTCGCATGTTTCGACCAAAAGGGTTCTTGGGAGGAAGTGCGCATGCTCAACCGGCCCGCGATCCTGACTTTGACGGACCAGGCCGGGCATCGCCACCGGGTCTTGTTGACCGGCCTGGATGATCGCGTCGCGACCCTGGAGGTGGGCGAGCGATCGGAACAAGTCCCGCTGGATGCGGTCTCGCCGCTGTGGCTCGGCGAGTTCACGGTGGTTTGGCGGCCGAAAACTCGGAGAACCCGCGATTTGTCGGTGGGGATGAGCGGGGATGAGGTCCGGTGGCTCCGGCGCAGCTTGAATGCCCTGCGGGGCGCGGCAGTCGACCCCGAAACCGGGGATGTTTTCGATCAGGATCTCGCCTCCGAGGTCCAGGATTTTCAACGCGCCCACCGCTTGAACGTCGACGGCATTGCCGGCATACAGACCCAGATGGTGTTGGAGACCGCCTTGGCGGACCCGGACTCGCCTTTGCTGCACAAGCCGACGGCACACAGCGGCTAGGAATTTTATGTCCTTCATTCTCGACGCCCTGAAGAAATCGGAACTCGAACGCCAGCGCCAGACCCTGCCGGGCCTCATGGACCCTGGAGCGGCAGCGCCTCGATCACGCTTGCCGCTGTGGGCTGCCGCCATCGGAGTCCTCCTGGCCGTCAATCTGGTCGTTCTCAGCGTCGTGCTGCTGCGCCGCGAAGGCGGCGCCAAACCCGGGGTGACCCCCGCGACGACCGCCGCGACCGGGGCCGCCGCCGTCGGTGCGGGCGCCACGGTCACCCCGGCCGCACGTGCCGGCGTGACGACATCGGTTGCCACGCCTCCCGCACCGGCGGCGACCACGGCGGCGCCCATGACGACCGCGGACACTGCCGGGGATCACTTCAGTCCCATGGAGGCCGCTCCAGGGACGTACGCACCGGAGATTCCGCTTGCCGATGGCAATACAGCGACGGAGCACGCGGCGCCCCATCGAGCGCCGGCAGCCCCGCGAGTCGATGAGGAGCCGGATGAAGTATTGCCCTCGATCGACGAAGTGAATCTGACCGGAGCGCAGGCCTTGCCGGAGTTGCACCTCGACGTGCACGTCTATGCCACGAGCGCGAGCGATCGTTTCGTCTACATCAATGGCCACAAGTACCGCGAAGGCATGCGGCTCGCCGAGGGTCCGATCCTGGAGCGCATCCGCCGCGACGGCGTGGTCTTGAATGCCGGGGGTATTCGCTTCCTCTTGCCGCGTCAGTAACGCGCGTTCCCGGGGGGGGTGAGATCAGTCGGGCTAGGACTTCGCGGCCGCCAGTCGCTGCAGCGCCTCGCCGGTCACCCGATAGGGTATCCAGCTCGAATTGGCCTGCGCACCGAGCGACTCGTAGAACCGCCGGGCGGGTGCGTTCCAATCCAGAACCGCCCACTCGAACCGCGCATAGCCTTGCGCGAGCGCATGAGCGGCCACGTGCGAGAGCAGGCGTTTGCCGACGGATCGACCGCGAAACGCCGGACGAACGTACAAATCCTCGAGGTAAAGACCGGGCTTGCCCAGGAAGGTCGAGAAGGTGCGGAAATAAAGCGCGAAGCCGGCGGCCTGGTCTTCGACCCGCGCGACGACCGCGCTCGCGATCGGATTCGAACCGAATAAACCCGATTCCAGGTCGGCATCGGTCGACACGACCTGATCGGAAAGTTTTTCGTAGTCGGCCAATTCACGGATCAACGCAAGAATCAGCGGAACGTCGGCCGGCGTCGCCGGATCGATTCGAATATCTGTGGATTGCATGAGTGCGCGTCGTTACCATGAGGAAAGATGAAACCGAGTACGGGAGTTTAGCTGCATTGAGGCGCGGGTTGCGCATCGGCATCGTCTTGCTCGCATTTGTCGGTGTCACGGCCGCCAGGATCAGCGGGGCCGCCGTGATCGAGGGGGAGATCGCTTTCCCCACTCCGCGCATGCCGGGCATGCTGGCTTATGCCTTCGAGGTCGAAACCTCGCAGCGGAAGGTCGTCGCCGTCGCGGCGGATCAGACACGGTTTTCGATCGAGGTTCCCCCGGGTCGTTACCTCGTCTTTCTCGCGCCTAGTGAGCCCGGTGCGCCGGACATCTACGGCTCGAGCACGCAATACAGCGACGACCATGCCTTGTCGGCCGTGACTCTGAGGTCGCGCGGCTCGCGCGTTGCGGTGAAGATCGACGATTGGTCTTTGAGCGACGAAGTGGCGCTGCAGTTGGATCATCTGCGCGGACTCGAGGCGGCTACGGACACGGTCCCCTTGGGCGCGCCGCGCTTTTCGGAATATCCGATCGCGCAGACCGCACCGAGCACCGCGCCCAAGCTGGAACTCGGCGCAGGTCCCGAGTCGGACGAACTTCGGACGCGACTGCAACAGTCGCTCGCCGGTGGGCCGAACTTTTCCGCCTATTTGACCGCCGCACTAAGGCCCTGTGGAGAAGCATGTGAGCGCCTGGTTCTGGTCGACTGGCACAGCGGCAAGGTCGTCGAACCCGCGATCCTGAGCGCGATCGATGAAAACCTGCCGTGCCGCGGCGGCGAAGCCCTGCAGTTCCGGCGTGACAGCAGACTGCTCAGCGTGACGCACGCTCAGGGCAACGGGATCGTGACGGAATATTATCTCTGGAAACCGGAGAACGATGCGCTCGTGCTCTCGACCGAGTACCGCCGCAGCGAGCGGCAATTCTGTGCGGTGCCCCCTCCCTGACCTTCAGATCATGCGATGATGAGCGTATGCGCAAGATTTTGACTCTGACCATGAGCGGTCTTGTGACCGTTCTGCCGGTAGCCCTGACGGTTTACGTGATTTGGTGGGTGGTCAACACCCTGGAGAATTGGTTGCGGCGGGCGCTGATCTCGCTGAACATCGTCAGCCCGGCGCACTACTGGCCGGGACTCGGCCTCATCACCGGCTTCGTTCTGCTGCTCGTGGTCGGCAGTCTCGTCAATGCCTATGCCGGACGCATCCTGCTCAAATATTGGGACGACTTTCTCGGCCGCATCCCGTTCGTGAAAACGCTCTATGGCGGCTTTCGCGACGTGCTCAGTCTGCTGCCGTCGGGTAGCGGCGAGAAGAGGGATCTGCAGCGGGTCGTCGTCGCGCGCTTCGGCGCGGTGCATGCCATCGGTTTCGTGACGCGCGAGGACGTGCCCGCCGTGCTCAATGAGCATGGCGGGCAGGATTGGGTCACGGTTTATTTTCCGATGAGTTACGCCTTCGGCGGCTACACGATTTACCTGCCTCGGGACCACGTCAAGCCGCTGGACATATCGGTCGAGGACGCGATGCGACTCGCGATCACGGCGGGATTGACGGCGGCGGGCAGTCGTACCCGAATCGACTGAAGGATGTGAACATGCTGGTGCGCGGTCTCCTGGTGGCGGCCTCATGCGTGGGCCTGACGGGAAACGCGCTCTGCGCCGACGCGCTCAGTAGTGCGGACAACGCCTGGAAGGCGGCGGCGGCAGCCGCTCTGGCACGGCGCGCCGATGCGAACTCGCTCGCCGCGGCAGCCGCCCTGGACTTCGGCGGCGAGTCGCAGCACGCTTCCGCGCTCGAATTGGCGATGCATGCGGGTCAACTTGCGCCCGACGACGCGGCGATCGGCTGGATTCAGGTCAGGCTCTGTTCGAATACGCCCGGATGCGACGTTCGCGCGGCTGCTACGGCGATGCGCTGGCTCGATCCGGACAACGCAGCTGCCTGGCTGCCCACGCTCGCGACGGCGCTGCGCGACAAGGATACGATCGAAGTCGACCGGGTGCTGGCCGACATGGCCCAGGGCGAGCGCTTCGACATCTATTGGAACCGGATCATCGTCATTCTGTTCGACGCGATCAAGGGTGTATCGAGAAACCTGCCGAGAGGCTCCGTCGAGTCGGATGCAGCACGCTTGGCAGTCGTCCAGGGGGTGGTCGCCGCCGAATTCGTGCCTCCGTTCGCGCCGCTGCTCGAAGCATGTCACGAATCCTTGCCTGAAACTGAACGACGTGAGTCCTGCCAGAAGATTGCGAGGGACATGCAACAGGGCGATACCATCGTGGCGGAAATCGCGGGCCTCAACATCGAGAGACGCTTCCTCGCGAGCGACGGCCGGGAGTTTCGCGCGCTCAGCGAGAAGCGTCGCGTCCTCGATTGGCGTGTTGCGAACGCGGATCCGTTCGACACATCCCTGTTGCCATGGCTGCGGAACGCTCACGCGCGCTGGCGCGTGGCCCGCATGCGCAGTCTGCGCCGTGACGAAGATGTCTTGCTGGCTATTTTGCGGGAGCAGGGTCTGCCGCTAGCTCCCCCGGAGGTGAAGTGATGATCGATCTTCATTATTGGCCGACACCCAACGGCCACAAGATCACGATGTATCTCGAGGAAACCTCCACCCCTTACACGATATTTCCCGTCAACATCGGCCAAGGCGACCAGTTCAAACCGGATTTTCTGGCGATCGCGCCCAATAACCGCATGCCCGCCATCGTCGATCGGGCGCCCGCGGACGCAGGCGCACCGGTCACGGTGTTCGAGTCCGGCGCGATCCTCCTCTATCTGGCGGAGAAGACCGGACTGCTGATTCCGAAAGACCTGCGCGGCAAAGTCACCGTGACCGAGTGGTTGTTCTGGCAGATGGGCGGACTGGGACCCATGGCAGGACAGAATCATCACTTTTCGCGTTATGCGCCGGAAAAAATCCCGTATGCGATCGATCGCTACGTCAAGGAGACGAACCGGCTCTACGGGGTGCTCGATCGGCGCCTTGCGGGACGCGACTTTATCGCCGGCGGCTATTCGATCGCCGACATCGCGGCCTACCCGTGGATCGTGCCGCACGAGGCCCAGGGCCAAAACCTGGACGATTTTCCGAATCTGAAACGGTGGTTCGAGGTCATCGGGGCGCGGCCCGCGACGGTTGCGGCTTATGCCCGCGCTCAGATGTCTGATCGCGATTGAACATAGTGCGGATCCGCAGGATGATCTTTTACGACTTGTGAGCCACTGCGCAATATTTGCCAGGTAGGCAGCCGACTCTGTCCCTCATCATCCGCGCATTGCGTGAGAGGGAGATTCAGGGAACTTGTCGTTACGTGCCATCAGCCTCGCGCTCGCACTCCTCGCGTCTTGGGCGGCCCATGCGCAGACAGCCACGATCCCCGCAGGTTCAAATGGAAGTCCCGTTCCCGTCGGAGCAAATCCGACCCAATCCACCGCGATTGTGGTGAATGTGCCGGCCGGCGGCGATGTGGTGGGCGCGGTGGCGCAGGTTGACAATGCGGGCGGCGGCACGGTGAACCTCGCGGCGGGCGTCTACAACATCAACTCGTCCATCATTATCGGCAGCAACGTGACCCTCAATGGCCAGGGGTCATCGACCGTCATTTACAACCCGCCGACGCCGAACGGTATTGCCATGATAGCGGCACCCATCGGCGCGGTTTCGAACATCATCATCGAGAATTTGGTGCTCGACGGCAACGTGTCGAAGGCCGCGTTCGGTGAGTCCGGCGAGTACGCCAACTCCGGTATCTACGTCACCGACAGCAACAGCCCCGCCAGCAACATCCTGGTCAAGAACGTCGAAATTCGCAATTTCGGTGATATCGGCATATTGATGCAGGGGGCGAATTCCATCACCTTCAACAACATCTATGTGCACGACAACAATTTTGGAAATTTCGCTCACAACATTTACCTGGTGGGCTGCAGTTTCGTGTACTTCACGCATTCGCGCTCCTCGCACGCGCTCACCGGCGATGGGCTGCATTTCGATTTCAACGCCGCGTATTACCTGATCTCGAAGTCAGAATTCTCCAACAACCATGGCGAGGGGATTCTCGACCAGGGCGCGACTGCCATCTACATTCAGGACTCTGTTTTAAACTTCAACGTCAACGACGGCTTGAATGCGAGCAGCAATGGCGAATTGCTGACGCGGAGCATTGCGAATGAGAACGAGGGTCAGGGATTCAACATTCAGGGCAGCGAGGCCTCCTTCGATCTAGTCGATATCCCCAATGGGGGCTTCGACTATTTCAGCCAAGCAGGCGCATTCGGCAACTTCATCGCCGGCACGACGCCGAATCAGTATCTGGCGATTCTGGCGAACGGCGTTACGGGCGCCACGGATACGGCCGACTGGGTCACCGACCTGTCCACGCAGCAAGCCGGCGGCTATCTGGGTGGCCCCGCCTTGTCCGGCTATTCATCGATCGGCGTCGTCGATTTCAATAGCCGTCACTTGTCTGATGGGCTGCTCACGTTTCCGAGCGTCGGCGTCGTCGGCGCGGGACCGTATTCAACCACATGGGCCTACTCGAATGGGTCGGGATCGACGGTCACGATGGCGTTGACCATCAACGGCGCTGGTGCCGGAACGATCAGCTTTCCGCCGACCGCGAATTGGTCGACGTGGGGCACGGTGCCCGTCACCATGAATCTTCAGGATGGCGGCAATGTGGTGAGCGTCAGCCCGCAAGGCGGCGCCGCTCCATTGCTCGACTATATGCAAGTGAATACCGCAATTCCCTCCCACCCGGCCACGCCCACCGGCGTCGCGGCGAGCGCGCTCAGTCCCTATTCCGTGCAAATCACCTGGAATACGGTTCCTGGGGCGTCCACCTACACCATCGTTCGATCCGGCGTCACCATCGCCGTTGGCGTCACGGGCACCAGCTATACGGACAGCGACATTTTGCAGGGGTCATCGCAGTATTCTTACCAGGTGGTTGCGATCAACCAGGGCGGCAACAGTTCTCCGAGTGCAGCCTTCCAGATCACGACGCCGGTCGATGCCCCGACCGGATTGCAGGTGACCGCCACGGCGAACAATGACGCGCTCAGCTGGCTGAGCTCGAACGGCGCGGTTTCGTACAACGTGTTGCGCTCATATACTTCCGGGGGTCCCTACACCGTCATCGCCACAGTCGCTCAGACGTCGTATACCGATCTCACCGCAACGCCTCAGATCAACGCCTACTACGTCGTTGAGGCCGTCAACGCGGCGGGCACGGCGTCCGGCAATTCCTACGAGCTGGGTGTGCTGACCCAGCTGCCAGTCTTCCAGCTGACCATGGCCCAGCCATCGCTGACCCTGATACTCGGCACCGGCGGATCAATTGGCGTCAGCGTGACCGACGGCGGGAATTTCTCGGGCGCCGTCAGCTTCACCGCCACCGGTCTCCCCGCCGGGGCAACGGCGAGTTTTTCACCCACGAGCTCGGCCACAGGAACCACGCTAAGCCTGTTCATACCCGCCACCGTCGCCTCCGGCAGCTATACGATCACCGTCACCGCCACGCCGGGTAACGTGACGCACTCGACGACGTTCACCCTCATCATTCCGCCGGCCCAAACGATCACATTCAATGCGATCTCGAGCCAGCCGGTCGGCACGACGCTGCCGGTGACCGCGACCTCGAGTGCCGGACTGACGGTCAGCATCGCCTCGTCGACACCGACGGTATGCACGGTGACCGGGTCGAGCGCGAGCCTTTTGGCTGCGGGTACCTGTACGCTCGTCGCCTCGCAGGCCGGTAACGCCACCAACAGCGCAGCGGTTCCCGTGACTCAGTCGTTCAGCGTCGTCGTGCAGGGCTTCACCCTCAGCGCCGGGACGGCGGTCCTCACCCAAGCCCAGAACAGCGTGGCCACCGAGTCGATCACCGTCACGCCCTTGAATGGGTTCTTGGGTACCGTGACCTATGCGCTCTCCGGGCTACCCAACGGAGTGACGAGCAGCGTCTCCGGCAACACGCTGACGCTATCGGTAGCCGCCGCCGCCGCGGGCCAGTACTCCGTGACCGTCACCGGCACGTCCGGAACGCACACTGCCACGACGTATTTTACCCTGGTGATCAGCGCCCCCGTTCCTCGTTCGCAGACGATCTCTTTCTCGCCGATCGAGAATGGGACGGTGGGATCGTCGCTGAGCTTGGGCGCGACCGCGAGCTCAGGCCTGCCGGTAACTTATGCTTCCAGTACGCCGACCGTGTGTACGGTGATGGGAACCTCGGTAAGCTTGCTGGCGGCGGGCACTTGTAGCATCGTCGCCTCGCAAAGCGGCGACGCGTCCTATGCGGCCGCGGCGGCGGTGACCAAGGTATTCAGCGTGGTGGCTCAAGCCTTCACGTTGACGGCTGCGACGACGGTGCTGACCCAAGCAGACGACTCGACGATCACCGATCTCTTGAGCGTGACGGCGATCAATGGGTTCAGCGGCACGGTTGCCTACAGTATTTCCGGGCTACCCCAGGGTGTGACGAGCAGTTTTTCGGGTAACACGCTGCAACTGATCGTGTCTGCGACGGCGGCACCCGGAACGTATCCACTGACCGTCACGGGCAGGTCCGGAAGCCTCAGCGAGCAGCTGACTATTACTTTGGACGTGACCAGCGAGCCCGCCCCCGTGAGCGGCCAACTGCCTCCCGTGACCGTCTCTGGATCCATGAGCGCCACGAAAACCAAGGTGGATGTCTGGACCGGCCGGCGCGGCGGCGGCGCGATGGATCTGTGGAGCTTGGGCGGACTCCTGGCGCTGGCGACGGTCGGCGCCGGCGTGCGCCGATCGCGGTCGCCTCGGTGACATCCGCGCGGCTAGGGTCGCTTGCGCGGCGCGGCGCGAGCCGCCCAGCAAAGATGTTGGTGTTCGTCGATGATCCCGACGGCCTGCATGAACGCATAACAGATCGTCGTACCGACGAAGCTGAATCCCCGCGCCTTGAGACCGCGGCTCATGGCGTCGCTTTCGGGGGAATTCGTGCGCACGGCCCCGAGACGCCGCGGGCGTAGGCGCAAGGACCGACCTTCGGTGAATTGCCAGAGGTACTGGTCGAAACTCTGACCGCTGGCGCGCAGCTCCAGATAGGCGCGGGCATTGCCGATGAACGCGGCGACTTTCAGGCGGTTTCGCACGATGCCGGCATCCTGCAAGAGTTGCGCTTGCCGCCGCGGTCCGTACCGCGCCATCTTCTCGGCGTCGAAGCCGTCGAAGGCCCGGCGGTAGTTCTCCCGCTTGCGCAGGATCGTGAGCCAGCTCAATCCCGCCTGCGCGCCTTCGAGGCAGATCATCTCGAACAGCCGCGCGTCGTCGTGCAGCGGCAGGCCCCACTCGTCGTCGTGATAGGCAATATAGAGCGGATCCTCGCTGCACCAGGCGCAGCGCTTTCTGCCGTCTTCGTGGAGCACGGCCCCGCGCTGTGACCTTTCCGTCGCGTCCGCCATGCGCTGCGATTCAGGCTGGGTCGGGGGCCATGACGGCAAGCTCATTGCCGCTGGGATCCTGGAATTGAAAGCGCCTCCCGCCCGGAAAGGAGAATATCGGCTTGACGATCGTCCCGCCCGCGGACGTGACGGCGGCGAGCGCCGCCTCGAGATCGTCGACGCAGATCACGGGCAAGGGCGCGGTGCTCGCTTCCCGTTCGTCGCCCTGCAGTCCGAGATCGACGTCGCCCGTCATGGTGCAGGCGTAACTCGGTCCGAATTCCGTCAATTTCCACGCGAAGACCTGCTCGTAGAAGGCTTTCGATTTTTCGTATTCTCGTGCCGGCAGCTCGATGAAATTAGGGCGGGCCATCGTGATCTCCCTTCAATTGCCGGGGCGGTGGGGATTCGGACCCGCCGGCGGACAGCGCGGGCGGCGCATCCTCCTTGAGCGCGACGCCCGAGTATCCCAGCAGTCGCGATTGCTGCATGAGCCATGCAAGCTTCTCGGCGGCGAGGCCTTGCGAGAGTCCGTCGCCGTGGACGTTGGAAATGCAATTCCGTTCCGAGTCACGACAGCCAACCCGCGGCGACAACGTGAGATACACGCCGAGACTGTTCGGAACCGAGAGTCCGGGACGCTCGCCGATCAGGACGACGACCATGCGCGCCTGCATCGCCGCCGCGATCTGATCGCCAAGGGCGACGCGGCCCTGGACGGCAAGAACGATCGGGCCGACCCGCCAGCCGGGGAGCAGCGGCAACAGGGCGTGGATCAGGCCCGCGGCTTGTCGCTGCACGGCGGCCGCCGAAAGGCCGTCTGCGACGACGAACACGACGTCGAACGGACCGGCCGGCAATCCGGCGACGCACTCGCTCGCGAGACGCCGACCCAGATCCGGCCGGCGCAGGTAAGTCGCCCGATCCGACGCTGCGGAACGCACCTGCACGTTCTCGAGCGGCAGCAACGCCCCGGCGAGCGCGGCGAGATCCAGGCGCGCATAGACGGCATCACGGGCAGAACCGTGGGCCTCGGCAAATTCCAACAGGCGTTTCGTCGGCAGTGCATCGCCGACCCGCCCGAGTCCGATGCGGGCGCGGGTCAAGTCTTTGAACCGAAGCCAGATGCGATCCGCGGCTCGCGATTGCATGGGGCCGCGTCAGTGAGCGAGGCGCTGCAGCAGCGCGTTCGATGCGGCGGGGGCGACCAGGCGGCCGCGCGCATCGGCCAAGGCCATCCGGCCGAGCCAGTCGAGAAATTCCGGTGCGGGCAGCAATCCTAAGAGACTGCGCAGACCGAGGATGTCGTGGAACGAAAGGCTCTGGTAGTTCAGCATCACATCGTCAGCGCCCGGCACGGCTATCAGGAAATTGACCCCGGCGGCTCCGAGCAGCGTCATGAGCGAGTCCATGTCGTCCTGATCGGCTTCGGCGTGGTTCGTATAACAGGCATCGCAGCCCATGGGCAGGCCGAGCAACTTCCCGCAGAAATGGTCCTCGAGACCGGCTCGGATGATTTGTTTCGCGTCGTACAGATATTCCGGGCCGATGAAGCCGACGACGCTATTGACCAGCAGGGGCCGATAGACGCGCGCCACCCCATAGGCCCGCGACTCGAGCGTCTGCTGATCGACGCCGTGGTGCGCGTCGGCCGAGAGCGCGCTGCCCTGTCCGGTCTCGAAATACATCAAGTTATCGCCGACCGTGCCCCGGCGCAGCGTTTCGGCCGCGGCCTTGCCTTCGGCGAGCATCGCGAGGTTGATGCCGAAGCCGGTATTGGCGGCTTCGGTTCCCGCGACCGATTGGAACACGAGATCGACCGGGGCGCGGCGCTCGATGGCCCGCAAAGTCGTCGTGATGTGCGCGAGGACGCAGGATTGCGTCGGGATGTCGTACGCTACCCGGATCGCGTCGAGCATCTCCAGCAGATCGATCGTGGTGGCCAGATTGTCGGTCGCGGGGTTGATGCCGATCACCGCATCGCCGATGCCGTACAGCAGGCCGTCGAGAATGGAGCCTGCGATTCCGTCGCGGTTGTCGGTCGGATGATTCGGTTGCAGGCGGCTCGCGATCCTTCCGGCAAGTCCCAGCGTGTTGCGAAACGCCGTCACTACGCGGCACTTGGCGGCAACCACCATCAAATCCTGGTTCCGCATGATCTTGCTCACCGCTGCCGCCATTTCAGGCGTGATGCCGCCGGCAACACCGGATAGCACCTGAGCGTCCACGGCGTGCGAAAGCAGCCAGTCACGGAAGTCGCCGACGGTCATATGACTGATCGGCGCGAAAGCTTGAGGTTCGTGACCATCGATAATGAGCCGCGTCACCTCGTCCGACTCGTACGGAACGACGGCCTCCTGCAAAAACACTTTGAGCGGCAAGTCGGCGAGCACGCGGCGTGCGGCAATTCGCCGGGCATTGCTCGTCGCCGCGATGCCGGCCAGTTCGTCACCCGAGCGGGCCGGTGACGCGCAGGCGAGCACAGCTTTCAAGTCCTCGAACCGGTGCGATTCTCCGGCCACGGTCTGCGCGTAGGAGGCCATCAACCCTCGAGCCGCAGGGACCCGTGTAGGCGCATCGGATTGTGTCCCTTGTAAACCAGTTCGATGCGATCGACGCCGCGGGTCCGGCGTGCGGCACTGCGAATTCCATGCATGAGCTTCAGCAGCACCGGCGTGTTGGTTTCCTCGCTTGCAACGTCGCGGGGTGCCACGACCAGATGCAGGACGACGAAGCGCTCGTGCGCGGCGCGCACGAAAACTGCGGCTCCCACCGGCACGCCCTCGGCGGACACGGCGAACAAACTCTGCACGCCCTCGATGTCGCCCACCCGAATGCGCAAATTACCGTCCTGCTCGTAAATCTCGGGAACGCCGTAGGTCTGGATCGACTGCTCGATTCCGTTGCGCATACGGTGCTGGTTGGCGTTGAAGAAAAGCACCTGCTCGAGAGCGCCGCGTTGTTCCGCGCCGAGCTTGGAGGTGATGGCGACTGGCTCGTTCACGTCGGTTCCTGCCTTATCCAGCGGACATTATGATCGCTTTTGCCGTCCGGCGTCGGAAACGCCCAGGCGATGATGCGCCGCCGCATTCCTTGATTCAAGCGGCAGAACTGCGCGCGAGCGTCAACGCCGCCCCTCCCTCCTGAGTCAGAGCGCCGATTTCAGCACCAATGCGCAGATCGTCGACCGCGCCGAACGCGTGCTTGCGCACCAGTCCTTGCCGGTCGATCAGGACCAGGCTCGGGGTGCCGCGCATCTTGTAAAGATCCATGGTGTGCGGAATGGGTCCGGCGTGGTGCGGTTGATCCAAGGCGATCGGGAATTTGAGCCGATACTCCTGGATATAGGCCTTGAGCACGGCAAGGCTGAAGGCCTCGTGGTGTTCGAAGGTCGCATGCAAACCGATGACGACGACGTCCTTGGGCTCGAACGTCTCGTGGATCCGCTTGGCCTGCGGAATCGCGATACCGATGGAGTTGGGGCAAAACACCTGAAACGCCGCCAGTACGACCACGCGGCCGCGCAGGCCTGCCAACAACAGGGGTCGCTCCGTGTTGAACCAGGTTTGGACGAGGAGTTCGGGCGCGGTCGCGATGGAGCTTGTCATTTGTTCTGCCCAGCCATGTAAGGGAATCCCCGTCGGGACCCTATTGTGTGCCGAAATCACTGGGCAATTACAAGCCTGATTTTACGATCGGTTCCTCGAGGGTTTCCGCGGTGGGCATCCAGTTGTTGACGGTCGTCTCGTAGATCGCCAATTCCTTGAGCAAAACCTCCAGATGCTGCGCCTTGCCCATGGCGAACCCTTGCCCGAAGTCCACGCCGAGGTCGGTGACGCGAACACGCAGGGCGTCAGTCTCCACGTATTCGGCGATGGTTTCGATGCACATGACCTTGGCGAGCTGCGAAATGGCCTTGACCATCGATTCGGAGCGCGGATTCTCGGCGATGTCGCGGACGAAACTCCCATCGATCTTCAGATAATTGACCGAGAGGTCCTTGAGATAGGCGAGTGAACTGACCCCGGTTCCGAAATCGTCGAGAGCGAACTGACAGCCGAGCGCCTGCAAGGTACGCATGAAATATTGGGCGTTTTCCAGATTGCCGATGGTCGCGGTCTCGGTCAACTCGAAGCACAGGGTGTTTGGCGAGACGCCGCTGGCCTTGATTTGCTCGGTCACGAACTCGAGGAAGGATTCGTCCCGGAGGGACTGGCCGGATAGATTGATCGCGAAGCGCGCACCGTCCTCGCCGACGTCGAGGCGATGCTTGCCGAGAAGGGTGCATGCGTGCCGGACGACCCAACGGTCGACCGACGGCATCAATTGATAGCGATCGGCGGCTGACAGGAACTTGCTCGGCGGGATGATCTCGCCGCGGTCGCCGATCATCCGCAACAGCAACTCGAAGCGGGGCCGGCCGTAGCTTCCCCTCAGTGGCAATATGGGCTGTGCATCGAGCCGGAAGCTGTCGGTGCTCAGGGCGCTGCGTAGCTGCCCGATCACCATGACGTCGGTGTGGCGGCGGATCAGGCTCTGGTCGGAATCCTCGAAGCTTTCGATGCGGTTGCGGCCGCGATCTTTCGCCGCCTTGCAGGCGATCTCTGCGGTCGCCAGAGCGTGCGCCACCGACGTGTCGCTGCGACTCACGGGCGCAACGCCGATGCTCACGGAAACCTCGAAGCTGCCGCGACCGACCCGGGGCGTGATCGCGGTCGCCGCCGCGCGAATCCGCTCGGCGAGCTCATTGGCCCCGACCAGATTGATGTCGGGGAGCAGCGCGGCGAGTCGGTCTCCCGAGATGCGCGCCGAAAGACACCCGGGCGGCAGGATCTGGGCGAGACACTCGGCCACGCCGATGATGACTTCGTCGCCGACGTGCATTCCGAAAGTCTCGTTGATCACGTGCAGGCGGTCGATGTCGAGGTAGAGGATGCTCTGGCTCTTCGCGCGGGTGTCGTTGGAAAAAAGATATTGTGCCTGACGTTCGAAGGCGTGCCGGGTCATCAAACCCGTCGATTGATCGTAGTGCGACTGGATCACGAACGTGGCCCGCTTCGCGAGCAACTCGGCGATCCTCGTCTGATGAAGATCGAAATCTTCCGCGCTTGGGGGATTGAAGAGCGCAAGGACGCCCATGACCCGCCGGGACGGATGGCGTATCGGACAGGCGAGGATCTTGTACGGCGCGGCCGAGTCGCTGGCCGCCTTGGCGATGCGATTGACGATGATCGTCCTCTGTTGCAGCTTCATCCAGGCGATCAAGTGCTGCTCGGCGCGCCGCAGGACGCCCGCGCCCATCGCTTGACCGCTGCGCGTGAGCGACATCGCAATGCCCTTCTCCGGCACCCACAGCGCGGCGAGCGCGCAGCCCATGTGCTCCAATCCCGTCTTGAGCACCAGTTCGAACTCGTCGGCATCGCTGACGGCGGCGGTCTTCTGTGAGGACATCTCGAGCATCAGCTCGATATCCCGCTCGCGCACGCCGAGATCCCGCTCACGCGAGCCGAGCGTCGTGCGCAGAATGAGTTCGCGGGACAAACATTCGAGCACCGGCTGCACGAGCGGGCGGACGTAGCCCACCGGCCGAGCACTGGCTTGCGCCGTCGAGCGGGCAACAGCGAGCGTCACGACGCCCAGCAGCTCGGTTCCGGTGCCGCGCAGGGCAAACGAATAGGAGGTCAGATCGTCATTGAGCACCTGCGACACCGCGGGGTAGGTTTCCCCATCGGTCAGGGCATTCTGGATCGCGTCATGGACGAGAAATTGTTCGGCGGTGACCGACCAATCATCGGAAACCCAGATCATGTTCGCGAAACCGTCGTGAACAGCCACGCCGCGCAGGCTCGGGATCAACATGCGCAGGAGACGCCCGTAGGGGTCGAACGATGCCGCTGCTTGGTCCGGCGCTTCGCTCGCTATGGGCTTGAGGTGGCGCAACGATGAGATTCCCTGGACAACGACTGATCCGGACGCAGAACACATTCAGGTTTTCCCGCATCATGCGCCCCATGCTGGGGTAGATCCTTGATTTCTGTCGCAGTTTTTGGAACTGTGAACCGCTTCGCAATATCAGGCGCGGCGGCGACGCGCGACGAGCCTCAGCAGACTGCGCCCCCCGGGCAGCCGCACGAGCCAGAAGATGCGCTGCCAAAAGCGCCACGCCGCAGGCGTGAAGCGCGCGAGGGGCAGCGAATCGTAGAGGCGTTCGTCGGGTTCCTGCAGTTGCACCGAATCCGCCGTCAGGATCAGGGCCGTGTCGCCGTCGCCCAACACCACGGTGACCACGTTCGGAGCATCCCAGGCTAGGCGCAGAAGATCGAACGATTCGGGCAGAGGTTGCTCCTGCGCCGCGCCGCGCTCCAACGTGCGCGCATTGCGCAACCAGGCGACCTCGTGCGGACTTCGGGTATTACGAACGCGCCGGAATCCGGATTTGGACGCGTCGATGCGAAATAATCCGGAAAGGCGCCGCTTCATCGTTGCTATGGTAACTTAAAACGATGAGTTTGCTTCTTGCCATGCTGATCAGCGCTTCGGTGCCGACGGAGGTCGCGAGCACGATCGCCACGGCACACTTGCCGCCGAGTTCGGTGAGCTTCACCATCGTCGACGTCGATGACGGGCATGTAGTCGCCAGCGACAATGCCACCACGCTGCGCAGTCCCGCATCGACCGTCAAGACGATCACCACGTTCGCAAGCCTGGATTTGCTCGGTCCGGCCTATCTCTGGCACACGAAAGCGCTCGTTCGCGGTGCGATCAACGACGGCGAGCTCGACGGCGATTTGATCCTGCAGGGCGGCGGGGATCCCTACATGACGCTGGAGCGATGGTGGAACTTCGCGCGGCAGATTCGCGGCGCGGGCGTGCGGCACGTGCGCGGCGACATCGTCATCGACAATTCGGTGTTTGCCCTTCCACCCGAGGATCTCGGTGCGTTCGATGGCCGGCCGAATCGCGCCTACAACGTCGCGCCGGATGGCTTGATGGTGAATTTTCAGTCGATCGAATTTCAGGTGGCGCCCAACCCTGCCCGGCAGCGCATCGATGTGCGAGCGGATCCGGATCTCGGGAACCTGATCGTGGAGAACCACATCCGCTTCGTGCCGGGTCGCTGCGACAGCGGTGCGAACAGGGTCGATTTCGAAACGGCGCCGGAACGGCCCGATCACGTCGAATTCAGCGGCGTGCTAGCCGCGACCTGCGAGGCGCGCGCCATCACGCGCGTAGTGGCAACGCCCACCGACTATGCGTATGGCAGCTTCGTCTCGCTGTGGCGCGAGCTCGGCGGGCAGATCGACGGCAAGCTTAGGGTGGAGGCAGCGCCGCCGGATGCACGTCCGCTAGTCGACTTCGATTCACTGACGCTCGGAGAGATCATTCGGCTGACCAATAAGTACAGCAGCAATCTCATGGCGCGGCACCTCTTGCTGACCGTCGGCAAGGAGCGCTTTGGGGCGCCCGCGACCGTCGACAAGGGTGTCGCGGCGATCAAGGAATGGGCGAGGCAGCGTGGCGTCGACCCGTCGGATCTCGAGCTGGACAACGGCTCCGGCTTGTCCCGGACCGCCCGGGTTTCGGTCACGACGATGGCGGCGTTGCTGCGTGCGGCATACCACAGTCCCTACGCGCCCGAATTCCTCGCGTCTCTACCACTCGCGGGACTCGACGGCACGCTGCGTTCCCGCATGCGCAATTCGGCCGCGGGCTCGGTGCGTTTGAAAACCGGGCACATCGACGGCGTCAGCGGCGTCGCGGGCTACGTGGGCGCGTCCGAAGGGAAGGTCTACGTGCTCGTCTGTCTGATCAACGATCCCAAGACCGACACGGGTGCCGGCGAACCGGTGCACGCCGCCTTGGTGCATTGGATCCAGTCGACGCTCTAGCGGTGGCCCACGGTTGCGCTCAAGCCGATTCGAGGTCCCAGAGTATCGCGACGACTTCCTTGCGCAGCCAGACGCCGAAACCCAGATAACGGAAGTGACGGCGCAGACGGCGGCGGTACCAGCCGCCCGGACGCAGATGGACCGCGCGATCGGTCCGGCTGCGGTCGCAGTTTTGCAGCCAGTCCTCCTGGGTGAGCGCGGACACGTAGACGACGGCACGCGTCAGCCCTGCCAGATTGACCAGCGCCCGCGCGGCCTCCTCGTCCGGCAGGTATTGCAGAACGTCGTAGCAGATCACGAGATCGAAGGGCTCGCGCGGGCTGTAATCGGCGATCGAACCGCTTTCCCACCCGTATTTGCGGCAGAGGTAGTCGCTGAGCTCGAGCCCCGTGTAACGTGCCCGCGGCAACAGGTCCGCGAAGGGTTTGCGCAGCAGGCCGATGCCGCAACCGGCGTCGAGAATGCGACGAACGGGGATTTGCGCCTGCCGCAGGATCGCGACGATCAGCGCGGCGCGGCTGCGCATCTCGCCCGGGGTCACGACGCGGGTCTGCCGATTCCGGTAGTACTTGCGAAAGTAAGCCGAGTCGAAGCGCGCCTGTCTGCCTGCGGTGGAGTCTTTTCTCATTGTGCGAACGATCCTCTGAGTGTTCACGGTGCCAGGCATCGGGGCACCCCTCAATGTCCGCACTGCTCGACGATCTTACGATCTTACGATCTCCGGCGTGGCGCTTGTGGCCATGCGGCCGCACGGCTAGCATGAGGCGCGAGCCAAGGCGGGCCTCTGGGCAAAGGGATCTCGAAATGCGAACCACCGAAGACTGCGCGGCCCGTGGCCGGCCGAAAAATTTCTTCCTGTGTTTTCTCCTGCTACTGTCGCCTGCCTCGGGATATCCGGAGGCTGCCGCCCCCGTTGCCGCCTACGGCCGTCTGCCGTCTCTCGAGGATGTTGCGATCTCGCCCGATGGGAACCGTCTGGCCTTCGTCAAGACGCGCGGAGACGATCGCTCCCTGGGAATCTATGAAGCCGGCAAGGAGTCCGCGAACGGCGTAGCGAAAGTCGGCGAGGCAAAACTGCGGTCGCTGGAATGGGCCGATGCGGACAATTTGTTGGTCACTGTGTCACAGACCAGCGCCGCCCCCTTGGGCTACACGGGGCCTAAGAGCGAGGCCTTCAATCTCATAACCTACAATGTCAACAGGCAGAAGCTGACCACCCTCGATCTCTACGTGCCGAATGAACGAACGTTCAACATCATCGGGGGACAGCCGATGATTCGCGAATTGAACGGCGCCACCTCGCTGTTCATCCAGGGCTATGACGCCGCGGGAGGATTTTCGCCGGCCTTACTCCGCTACGACTTTGCACACGAGGTCACGCGGGTGGTCGAGAAGGGTCGAGCCGAGACCACTCATTGGTTGCTCGACGAGTCGGGCAGGATCGCGGGCGAATTCTCCTATCGCGACCAGCAGCAAACCTGGCAGATCTACATTCGCCGCGACGATCGCCTCGTTCAGGCGGCCACCGGGCATGCCGCTATCGACCTTCCGAGCCTGGTGGGGTTCAGCCCGGACGGCAGTTCGCTGCTCGTGGAAACGCACGACCGGGACGAATGGGAATGCAAGCCTCTCTCGTTGAAGGATTCCAGCTGGGGTGCTCCCCTCGGGCCGGATGGCTGCTTCCAGCGGTTTTTCATCGAGCGCAAAAGCGGGCGCGTCATTGGCGGTGTCCGCCGCGACGATGACTCGCAGTACGTCTTCTACGACAACGAACGGCAGGCCCACTGGAACGCGGCCCTGCGCGCATTCCCGGGCGAGCGAGTCCGGCTCGTGTCGGCCAGCGACGACTATTCCCGCATGGTTCTGCTGGTATTCGGTCCGGCGCACGGCTACGTCTACGCGTTGTTCGACTGGTATACCCATCAGGCAACGGTGATCGGGAAGGTTTATGAAGACGTGAGCGCAACCGCGGAAGATCGGCCTTTGAGCTACTCGGCAGCCGACGGCATGGTCATTCCAGCGTTTCTCACTCTGCCGCCCGGCCGGGCGCCCAAGGACCTGCCGCTGGTCGTGCTGCCACACGGCGGTCCGGCATACGCGGACGCGCAGGGTTTCGATTGGTGGGCGCAGGCGCTCGCCTCGCAAGGCTACGCGGTGCTGCAGCCTAATTATCGCGGTTCCACGGTGAACCCGAGTTTCATGGCGGCGGGCTTCGGCGAATGGGGCCGCAAGATGCAGACGGATCTGTCCGACGGTGTCGGCTTTCTCACCAAGGAAGGCATCGTCGATCCGAAGCGCGTGTGTATCGTCGGCGCGAGCTACGGAGGCTATGCCGCGCTCGCGGGCGCCACACTGCAGCCGGAGGTATACCGATGTGCCGTTTCCGTGGCCGGCTTGTCGGATCTCGGGCTCATGCTGCGCCGGACACGCGACCGGGCGGGTCTTGGAATCGTTGAACGTTATTGGGATCGCTTCATGGGGGCGTCGGCGCCCGACGATCCGAGGCTCGCACAAATCTCACCGATCCTACACGTGGGGGCAGTCACGAGCCCGATCCTGTTGATCCACGGCACGGATGACACCGTCGTGCCCTACGAGCAGAGCGAGGTCATGGCGAAAGCGCTGCGGCGTGCGGGAAAATCCGTCGATTTCGTGACCCTCAAGCACGAGGATCACTGGCTGTCGCACAGCGCCACTCGCATGCAGATGCTGGCCGCAACGGTCGCATTCCTGCGCGCAAACGATCCGCCCTAGCGTTGCATGTGCAGACCCGAACCCGGCGTCGCCGGGCCGACGCCGCTCATTCGACGGTAAGGCTCTTTGCGAGATTGCGGGGTTGATCGACGTCGGTGCCCTTGAGAACCGCGACGTGATAGGCGAGCAGCTGCAAGGGGATGGAATACAGCAGCGGTGCCTGCAGCGCGCTGGAGACGACCGGCATCTGGATGACCGTCACGCCGTCGGCGCTGTGCATACCCGCCTCCGGGTCCGCGAAGACGAACAGCTGGCCGCCACGCGCGCGGACTTCCTGCAGGTTCGACTTGAGCTTCTCCAGCAATTCGTTGTTCGGGGCAACGGCGACGACGGGCATGTCCTCGTCGACGAGGGCCAGGGGCCCGTGCTTGAGCTCGGCCGCGGCATAGGCTTCGGCATGAATGTATGAGATTTCCTTGAGCTTCAAGGCGCCCTCCATCGCGATCGCGTGCAGGGGACCTCGACCGAGGAACAGCGCGTGGTGCTTGTCGGCGAAAGTTTCGGCGAGCAGCCGGATGCTCCCATCGAGCTTCAGAGTCCTTTCGACCAAGCCCGGCAGCTGCAGCAGTTGGGCCACGAGACTGCGTTCCTGATCCGCGTCGAGATGACGGTTCTTGGCGAGCGCGATGACCAGCATGCCGAGTGCCGTCAACTGCGTCGTGAACGCTTTGGTCGAAGCCACGCCGATTTCGGGGCCGGCCCGCGTCAACAACACGAGTTGCGAATCGCGGACCATGGAGCTCTCGGCCACGTTGCAGATGGTCAGCGTGGACAAATAGCCCGATTCTTTCGCACTGCGCAGGGCCGCGAGCGTGTCGGCCGTTTCTCCGGACTGCGAAATCGTCACGAAGAGGGTGCCGGGTATCACCACCGGCTGGCGGTAACGGTATTCGCTGGCGAATTCGATCCTCGCGGGAATGCGGCAGATTTGCTCGATGAAGTAGCAAGCGGCGAGGCCCGCGTGGTAGCTCGTTCCGCAGGCCGCGATGTGCACCGCTTTCACGTCGGCGAAGACCGCCCGGGCGTCGGGACCGAAAGCCGCATCGAGCAAACGCCCGCCCGCCACCCGCTCTTCGAGCGTCTGGGCGATGGCGCGCGGTTGCTCGTGGATCTCCTTGAGCATGAAATGCCGGTATTGACCGCGTTCGACCGCATCGGCCGGCAGGTCGCTTTCGCGGATGGCGCGGGCAACATCCTGACCCGACGCAGCGACGACCCGGATCGCGTCGCGACGAATTTCAGCAACGTCGCCCTCCTCGAGGAAGATGAACCGCCGGGTGACCGGCAAGAGAGCGGCGACGTCCGAGGCGACGAAGTTCTCCCCGATCCCGAGTCCGATCACGACCGGACATCCGACACGCGCGAGCACGATCGTCCCGGGATCGCGTTCACAAATGACCGCCAACGCGTAGGCGCCGCGCAACTCCTGCACCGTCTTGCGCACGGCGCCGAACAGGTCGCGCGAGTTGCTTAGGTGATGATGGATGCGGTGCGCAATGCCCTCAGTGTCTGTCTCCGAGCTGAAGCTGTAGCCGAGATCCTTGAGTTCGGCGCGCAGTTCTTCGTGATTCTCGATGATGCCGTTGTGTACGACCGCGATGCCGTCGCGGGAGACGTGCGGGTGAGCGTTACGCGTCGACGGCACGCCATGGGTCGCCCAGCGCGTATGGGCAATGCCCACGAGACCGCCGATCGGCGAGGCGCTGACGGCGTCCTGGAGGATTTTCACCTTCCCGACGGTGCGTAGGCGATCCACCTGGCCCTTGCTGTTCAAAACCGCGAGACCCGCGGAATCGTACCCCCGGTACTCCAGCCGTCGCAGCCCCTCCAAGAGGATGGGGACCGCATTGCGTTCCGCGACGACTCCGACGATGCCACACATGCGAGGTTCTCCAGCCGCTCACTGATGATAGAGGCCGCCTAGTGTGCCCGAGCGCGGGGGTCAGCCATAGCCCAGTCCCAAGCGAGCTACTAGGCAGCTATAGATATTAATTGATTACTAATATTAGCAAGTATACAGTATAAATATATGGACGATAGCAACTCCCAAAAGTTCCGCAAAGATCTCAACGGAGGCCTCGTGGCCTTGGTCTTGCTGTCGGTGCTCGACCGTTCGGCCGAAGACCTCTACGGCTATGAGATCGCGAAACGCCTGGCATCGGCCAATGAGGGCACTTCGATCTTCAAGGAAGGCACGATTTATCCCGTGCTCCGGGCCTTGTCGGCCGACGAGCTCTTGACCAGCCGCATCGTGCCCTCCTACGCCGGACCTCCCCGCCGCTACTACCGGATCACAGCAAGAGGGCGGCTCGTGCTCGCGCAATGGCGCAGCATCTGGCGCGACGCCCGTGATTTCGTCGATCGCTTCGCCCCGCCCGAGGAATCAAGCCCATGACCGCCAATGCGCCGCGCTCGATCGCCGACTATCTGCGCCAGCTTCGGGCTGAGCTGACCGGCGAGGATCCGGCCTTGATCCAGGATGCCCTCTACGATGCGGAGGAATATCTGCGGGCGGAAGTCGCCGCTCATCCGGACAAGACCGAGGCGGATGTACTCGTGATGATCGCCGCCACGTACGGCACCCCGGCCGAGGTTGCGAATGCGTATCGGGAAACCGAAATACGCGTGAAGGCCGCGCTGCGCACACCGCACGCGAACCACACCGCCGTGATTTCCCACAGCGGTTTCTTCGGGGTGTTTCTGGATGCGCGGGCCTACACCTCGCTGTTCTTCATGCTCTTGTCGCTGGCGACCGGGATTTTTTACTTCCTGTTCGCGGTCACCGGACTGTCGATTTCGTTCGGCTGCGCCGCGCTCGTGATCGGTGTGCCGTTCTTTTTGATGTTCATGGGATTGACGCGTGTCCTGTCGCTCGCCGAGGGGCGCCTGATCGAGGCGATGACGGGCGAGCGCATGCCGCGACGCCCCGCCTACCCGGGTTCGGCGCAAGGATTTTGGGTGCGCATCGGTCTCATGCTCAAGGATCCGCGCACCTGGACGACGCTCGCCTACCTGCTGCTGATGCTGCCGCTCGGGCTCGCTTACTTCTTGATCGCCAGCCTCGGACTCGCCGTAAGTCTCTCGCTGATTTTCGCGCCGCTGTTCGCGGCGGCAGGCCGCTGGAACTGGGTTGGCGGCGATGCCTGGAGCCTCGAGCCGTCCTGGATCGGCTCCCTGTGGGCCCTCCCCATCCTGGTCGCGCTCGGCATTGTGCTCCTCGCCCTGGTCATGCACCTGGCTCGCGGCATTGGCCGGTTGCATGCCGGGTTCGCAAAGGCCTTCCTCGTGTCGCGTCCCAGACTCGCGAACGCCTAGACGCCCCGGGCCGAGGTCGGCGCCGCTGGGACCCCTATCGGGTCTTCGGCGCCACGAGCGACTGGGCGGTGGAGCGTGTCGGGGATCGAGGCTATGAGACATATGCGCCTGAAAACACGCTCTTTTTAACGCGTTCGCAACGATTGAGCCTACGGGCAGTCCAACTGCGGAGCCGCCGGCAAGCCCCTACCCGACCGCGGCGATCGCCAGACGGACCAACTTCGGAGCATCGGGGGACGATCATAGATACAATCTCGACCCGCAATCCGGCTCTGCTGGGTGCCAACCGGTCTCCGTCAGGGGACAAAGCTCGTGAACGGCGCGTGACAGACAACAATGAAATCAAGCGGGTCGTGGTGAGTCGGCTGCCGACGCGCTACGGACTCTTCGACATCTATGGGTACCGGGTGCAGGCTAGCGGCCTGGAGCAAGTTGCTTTGGTCTTCGGCAGCCTGCCGTTGCCTTCGCCGACGCTCGTGCGCATTCACTCCGAATGCCTGACCGGGGAGGTGTTCGGGTCCCTGCGCTGCGACTGTCAGGCGCAGCTGGAATTGGGCCTCGAAACCATCGTCGCGAACGGCTCGGGCGTCGTCGTGTACATGCGCGGACACGAAGGACGCGGTATCGGCCTGATCAACAAGCTACGTGCCTACGCCTTGCAGGATCAGGGAGCGAACACGGTGGACGCTAATCTCGGCCTGGGACTGCCGGTCGACGCGCGCGAATACTCCGCGGCGATCGCGATCCTGCGGGATCTCGGCATTTCCAAGCTGCGCCTGATGACCAACAATCCGGAAAAGGTTCAGGCAGTCGAGGAGGCCGGCCTCGTCGTTGCGGAACGCGTACCCCTCGTTACGGCGTCGACTGCCGAAAACAGTGACTACATCCGTACCAAGCGAGAAGAGCTAGGACATCTGTTCGAGCCACGCTCCTGAAGGGATGTTCTGGACACTCCCGAGGAACTGCTTGCGCCCGTCATCGTGCCCCACGCCGAGCTTTCGGACGAACTGCTGCGTAGCGTCGTGGAATCCTTCGTGTTGCGCGAGGGCACGGACTACGGACTTCGGGAAGTCAGCTTCGAGGACAAGGTGGCCGCCGTGATCGAGCAACTGCGCAAGGGCAGGGCGGAAATCGTCTTCGATCCGAATTTGGAGACCGTGGGCATCGTCGTCAAACGCTAGTACTTCAATCCCAGGCGCCGATACGAGTCGGCGAGCAGCCATAGGGGTCCGATCAGCAAGAATTGCAGGTCCTGGAAAAAAGAGGGTCGTTTGCCCTCGATGCGGTGGCCGACGAATTGACCCATCCAGGCGAGCACGAAGAGCGCAGTCGCGATTCGCCATTGAATCCCCGCGCCGAGGCTCCAAACGAGTTCGATCGAAGCAATCATCGCGCCGAGCAGCATGACGGCGCCGAGGGCGAGACGGGGGGACAAGGCCGCGTAATAGGCAAGCGCGGCCAGCGTCGCGCCGGTTCCCCAGTTGATCGCGCGGTGGGACCCCAGTCCCGTCGGTACGCACCACAACAAGGCGATCACGCACCAGACGATCATCGGAACGCAGATCCAGTGCAGGCGCTTGTTGACCGCGTTCTGGTGACTCTGCCCGTACGCGACCAACCATTGGTCCACTCTGCGCATCGGAGGGATGGTCTCGAGAGCTCGTTACGGTTTATTTCTTCAGGAGCGCGTCGCGAATCTCGGTAAGCAGCACTTCCTCGCGCGTCGGCGGGGGCGGCGGCGCATCGGCCGCGGGCGCGGGCGGCTTCTTGAGCTTGTTGATGCCCTTGACCGCGAGGAAGATCACGAAGGCGATGATCAGGAAATCGAACACGGTCTGCAGGAACTCGCCGTACTTGAGCAACACGGGAGCGCCCTTCGGGTCGGTGCCGAGCTTGACCGCGAATTCGCTGAAATTGATGCCCCCGATCAACAGACCGATCGGCGGCATGATGATGTCGGCCACCAACGAGGTGACGATCTTGCCGAACGCCGCACCCACGACGACGGCGATGGCCAGGTCGACGACGTTACCCTTCATGGCAAATTCTTTGAACTCGCTGGCGATGCTCACGGATGCTGCTCCCTAAAATTTTATATGCGACGGGTTTAGCCTAACCGATCGCGCGATGCGATACGACCCGGATTGAGGGCGAGTCTCAACCACCACGCTTGGGTGTAGGCGCTTGCAGTTCCCGTTCGACGGCCGCGGCCTTGGCCTCCGCCGAGAGCTTGTCGGGACGTTGCCATTGATCGATCGTCGTCTGTCGCGCGCGCGCGAGCGTGAGCTTGCCGTCCGGCGCATTGGAGGCGATCGTGGAGCCCGCGCCTATCGTCGCACCGGCTCCGATCCGGACCGGTGCCACCAACATGCTGCCGGAGCCGATGAAGGCGCCGTCCTCGATCACGGTCGGCCACTTATTCTGGCCGTCGTAGTTGCAGGTGATGGTGCCGGCACCGACATTGACGCCGGCGCCGATCTCCGTGTCGCCCAGATAGCTGAGGTGGTTTGCCTTGCTGCCCTGGCCCAGGGCGGAGTTCTTGAGCTCGACGAAATTGCCGATGTGGACCGCGTCGGCGAGTACGCTGTCCGGACGGATGCGCGCGAACGGCCCGATCACGCAGCGCTCGCCGACCGTCGCGTGGTCGAGGAGGGAGTTGGCGTGGACTTCCGTGTCGGCCCCGATGACGGCATCGCGAATCACGCAGTTTGGTCCGATCTTGACGCGAGCGCCGAGCGAGACCGTACCGATGAACACCGTGTTCACGTCGATCGTGACGTCGCGGCCGACGGTGATCGAGCCGCGTATGTCGATGCGGGCGGGATCCAGCAGCGTGGCGCCTGCGAGCATGAGCGCACTCGCACGCCGCGCGCGCAGGGTGGACTCGACGCGCGCGAGCTGGATCTTGTCGTTGACACCGAGCGTCTCGGTTTCATCGTCGAGCAGGAGGGCGGTCACGCGCACGCCGGCTCGGACGGCTGCGGCGGTGACGTCGGTGAGGTAGTACTCCCGCTGGGCGTTGCTGTTGTCGAGCTGGGAGAGCCAGACTCGGGCCGCGCGCGCCGGCACACTGACGATACCGGTGTTGATTTCGCGGATGCGACGCTGCTCGGGCGTCGCGTCGGCGTGCTCGACGACCTGGGCGACGCCACCGCCGTCGTCTCGGACGATGCGCCCGTAGCCTTCCGGATTTTCGGCGAGCGCCGTAAGCAGGGTGACCGCGTCTCCATCCGCGGCGGCGAGCAGGCCGCGCAGACTTTCCGGCCGCACGAGTGGCACGTCGCCGTAGAGAACGAGGACGCGATGATCATCCGGTATGCGCGGCATGGCCTGCAGCAGTGCATGCCCGGTGCCGAGTTGTTCGGTCTGCTCGACCCAATCGAGGGGAAACCCTGCGAGCGCGGCCTTAACCAATGGGCCGCCGTGGCCGTACACCACATGAACGGCGGCTGGTCCGAGCGCCAGCGCCGTGGTCACGACGTGCTCGAGCAAAGGCCTACCGGCGAGCGGTTGCAGGACTTTCGGCAGGTCGGAATTCATCCGCTTGCCCTTCCCCGCCGCGAGGATGACCACCGAAAGCTGCATGGACGGCACCCCTTGGAGCCCCTGGAGGGCTCTTCAGCGCGATAACTTGCGCAGACGCTCGATCATGCGTAACTGAGCCACGGCGCGCGCCAGTTCGGCCAGAGCTTCCGCGCGCTCGCGCTCGTTGGTGGGCCGGTCGCGCACCGTTGCTTCCGCGTGAGCCTTCGCCTTCTGCGCGGCGGCCTCGTCGAGATCCGCTGACCGGGCCGCAGTGTCCGCGAGCACGGTGACGCCGTTGGGCTGAATCTCGAGGGCGCCGCCGCCGACGAAAAACGACTGCTCCGGCTGGCCCTCGACCAGCACCCGGACTTCGCCGGCTTTGAGCGTCGTCAGCAGGGGCGCATGGCGGGGCGCAATGCCGATTTCACCCTCGGAGGCCGGCACGAAAATCATGTTCGCATCGCCTGCGAACAACTGGCCTTCGGCGCTGACGATGTCTAGATGGATGGTGTTGGCCATGAATGTTCCGGTTCGCCGCGGGGCAGCCTACTGCAGTGTCTTGGCTTTTTCGACGGCCTCTTCGATGCCGCCGACCATGTAAAAGGCCTGCTCAGGCAGGTGATCGTATTCGCCGGCGATGATGCCCTTGAAACCGCGGATCGTGTCCTTGAGGGGGACGATTTTGCCGTCCTGACCGGTGAACACCTTCGCGACGTTGAACGGTTGCGACAGAAAGCGCTGGATCTTGCGGGCGCGGTAGACCGACAGCTTGTCCTCCTCGGACAGTTCGTCCATGCCGAGGATCGCAATGATGTCCTGCAGCTCCTTGTAACGTTGCAGGATCGCCTGCACGCCGCGAGCCGTGTTGTAGTGATCCTCGCCGACGACCAGGGGATCGAGCTGACGGCTCGTAGAGTCCAGAGGATCGACGGCCGGATAGATTCCCAGCGCCGCGATTTGACGCGACAACACGACGGTCGCGTCCAAGTGGGCGAAGGTCGTCGCGGGGGAGGGGTCCGTCAAATCGTCGGCGGGCACGTAGACGGCCTGAACCGAGGTGATCGAACCCGTCTTCGTCGAGGTGATCCGTTCCTGCAGCACGCCCATTTCTTCGGCGAGCGTGGGTTGGTAACCGACCGCCGAGGGCATGCGTCCGAGCAAAGCCGAGACCTCCGTGCCGGCCAGGGTGTAGCGGTAGATGTTGTCGATGAACATCAGCACGTCTCGACCCTTGCCGTTGGCCTGTTTCTCGTCGCGGAAATATTCGGCCATGGTCAGTCCGGTCAAGGCGACGCGCAGACGGTTGCCGGGCGGCTCGTTCATCTGGCCGTATACCATCGCAACCTTGTCGAGAACGCCGGAATCCTTCATCTCGTGATAGAAATCGTTCCCTTCGCGCGTGCGCTCGCCGACGCCCGCGAACACGGAAAGGCCCGAGTGCTGCTTGGCGATGTTGTTGATGAGCTCGAGCATGTTGACGGTCTTGCCGACGCCGGCGCCGCCGAACAGACCGACCTTGCCGCCCTTGGCGAACGGGATCAACAGATCGATGACCTTGATGCCGGTGACGAGCAGCTCCTGGCCGCCGGTCTGTTCGTCATAGGCGGGCGCGGGGCGATGAATCGGCCAGTATTCGGTGGCCTGCACCGGGCCGGCTTCGTCCTGCGGCGTGCCCAGCACGTCCATGATGCGTCCGAGAACGCCCGTGCCGACCGGTACCGAGATCGGCTTGCCCGTATCCTTGACCGACAGCCCGCGGCTCAGGCCCTCGGACGGCCCCATCGCAATGGTGCGGACGATGCCGTCGCCGAGCTGCTGCTGAACTTCCAGCGTGAGTTCGACGTCATCGAGCTTGAGGGCGCTGTAAATCTTGGGGACCTGATCGTGGGGAAACTCCACGTCGACGACCGCTCCGATGATTTGGACGATTTTTCCGCTGGACATGAATGTACCCTCTGAACTAAACGGCGGCGGCGCCGCCGACGATTTCCGACAATTCGGTCGTGATCGCCGCCTGGCGCGCTTTGTTGTAAATGAGTTGGAGTTCGCCGATGAATTTACCGGCGTTGTCGCTGGCGCTCTTCATCGCGACCATGCGCGCCGCCATCTCGCAGGCGACATTTTCGACGGCGCCCTGATAAACCTGGGACTCGACGTAGCGCGTCAAGATGCCGTCGAGGATCTCGGCGGCGCTCGGCTCATAGATGTAATCCCAACGCGCCTGCAAGCCGGCGTCTTTGCCGGTTTCGACGACGGGCAGCAACTGGGCGACCGCAGCCTTCTGGCTCATCGTATTGACGAACTGATTGTGGATCAGCAGCAGGCGGTCGATCTTGCCGTCGCGGAAATCGTCGAGCATCACCTTGATCGACCCGATCAAGGCGGCCACCTGCGGCTTGTCGCCGAGGTGGGTCGCCGAGGCGCTGATGTCGACGCCGATCCGACGGAAGAAGGTCAAGGCCTTGCTGCCGATAACCGTGAGCCGCACCTGCTCGCCGCGAGCCTGCGCCTGACGAATCGCGGCGAGGGCGGACTTCAGGACGTTTACGTTCAGCGAGCCGCACAGTCCGCGGTCCGTACTGATCACGATCAAGCCCGTGGCCTTGACGGGGCGCTCGATCAGATAGGGATGCTTGTAGTCCGGGTTTGCATGGCGCAGATGCCCGATCACCTTGCGGATCTTCTCGGCATAGGGACGGGCTGCGCGCATGCGGTCCTGCGCCTTGCGCATTTTGCTCGCCGCGACCATCTGCATCGCCTTCGTGATCTTCTGAGTATTCTTGATACTCGAGATCTTGCTGCGGATTTCTTTGGCGCCTGCCATGTCAGACCGTCGCGAAGAATTCTTCGCAGAGCTTCTTCAGCTGGGCTTCCACATCCTTCGACAGGTCCGGCTTCTCGACGATGCCCTTGAGCAGGGGACCATAGTTCGTGCGGGCGAAGGATTGCAGCGCCGCTTCGGTCTCGACGACCTTCTTGACGTCGACCTTGTCGAAGAAGCCGCTGTTGGCGGCGTAGAGCGACAGGGCCATTTCGGCGACCGACAGCGGAGCGTACTGCTTCTGCTTCATCAGTTCGGTGACGCGCTGCCCGCGCTCCAGCTGCTTGCGCGTGGCCTCGTCGAGATCGGAAGCGAACTGCGAGAAGGCCGCGAGTTCGCGGTATTGGGCGAGCGAGAGACGAATGCCGCCGCCCAGCTTCTTGATGATGTTGGTTTGTGCGGCGCCGCCGACGCGCGAGACCGAGATGCCGGCGTTGATCGCGGGACGGATGCCGGCGTTGAACAGGTCGGATTCGAGGAAGATCTGGCCGTCGGTGATCGAGATCACGTTCGTCGGCACGAAGGCGGTGACGTCACCGGCCTGGGTTTCGATGATCGGGATGCCGGTCAGGGACCCGGTCTTGCCCTTGACGCGTCCCTGGGTCGCCTTTTCGACGTATTCCTCGTTGACGCGTGCCGCGCGCTCCAGCAGGCGGGAGTGCAGATAGAACACGTCGCCGGGATAGGCTTCGCGGCCCGGCGGCCGGCGCAGCAGGAGGGAAATCTGGCGGTAGGCGACCGCCTGTTTGGACAGATCGTCGTACACGATCAGGGCGTCTTCACCGTTGTCCATGAAGTACTCGCCCATCGCGCATCCGGCATAGGGTGCAAGGTACTGCAGCGCCGCCGGTTGCGAGGCCGAGGCGGCGACGATGATCGTGTGGGCGAGCGCGCCGTATTCCTCGAGCTTGCGCACGACGTTCGCGATCGAGCTCTGCTTCTGGCCGATGGCGACGTAGATGCATTTCACGCCGGTCGTCTTCTGATTGATGATCGCGTCGATCGCCACGGCGGTCTTGCCGGTCTGGCGGTCGCCGATGATGAGCTCGCGTTGCCCACGGCCGATCGGAATCATCGAATCGATGGCTTTGATGCCCGTCTGCACCGGCTGGGTCACGCTCTTGCGGAAGATCACGCCCGGCGCGACGCGCTCCAGGGGCGCCTTGGCCTTCGCGCCGACGGGTCCCTTGCCGTCGATCGGGTTGCCGAGCGCGTCGACGACGCGGCCCAGCAACTCGGGACCCACGGGAACCTCGAGGATGCGCCCCGTCGTCTTGACCGTGTCGCCCTCGCTGATGCCCTTGTAGTCGCCGAGCACGACCGCGCCGACCGAGTCTTGCTCGAGGTTCAGGGCGAGACCGAAGGTGTCGGCGCCGAAGTCGAGCATTTCGCCGTAACGCGCCTTTTCCAGGCCGTGGATGCGGACGATGCCGTCGGTCACGCTGACCACGGTGCCGACGTTGCTCGCTTCCGTCGCGGACTTGAACTGGTCGATGCGCGCCTTGATCAGGTCGCTGATTTCCGAAGCCTTGATGGACATAGTGTTCAACTGCCTAAGTCAGAGGTTAGTCGTTGCAATCGGCCCTTGATGGAACCGTCGATCACCAGATCGCCGGCGCGGATCACCGCGCCCCCGAGCAGCGCCGGATCGAGTGCGGTGGTGATGCGCACGTCACGCTGCAGCCGCGTCTTGAGGGAATCGGCGAGCTTCGTCTTCTGCGCTTCGCTGAGCGGCACGGCGGAGGTCACGACGACGTCGACCTCGTTCTCGTATTCCGCCCGCAGCAGCTCGAAGCGAGCCGCGATCTCGGGGAGGAGCTGGAGACGCTTGTTCTCGGAGATCAGCCGGATGAAGTTCAGCCAGTGCACGCCATCGACGCCCGTCTTGAAGCCGTCGAAGAAGCCGACCACCTGGTCTTCCGAGAGCTTCGGATTTTCCAGCAGAGCCGCGATGCGCGCATCGCCGACCAGCGCGGCCGCCACGCTGAGCGAAGCCGACCACTCGGAGAGCAGCTTCGCATCGCGTGCCGCCTGAAAGGCGGCCTTCGCGTAGGGCCTAGCGATGGTTGCGGTTTCAGCCACTCGCGATCTCCAGATCGAGCTTGTCGAGCAGGTCGGCATGCGTCTTCGCGTCGATCTCTCGTTCCAGAAGGTGCGAGGCGCCCTGGAGCGCGAGCGTCGCGACCTGCTTGCGCAGACCCTCGCGCGCCCGGGTCACCTCGAGCGCGATCTCCTCGTGCGCCTGTGCGACGAGGCGCTGGCCTTCGGTCGTGGCCGCACCCTTTGCCTCTTCGACGATCTCGGCCGCGCGCTTGCTCGCCTGATCGACGATTTGCTGAGCCTTTTCACGGGCTTCGCGGATGAGGTCATGCGCCTTCAGCTTGGCCTCATCCAATTCCTTCTGGCCCTTGTTCGCCGCGGCGAGCCCCTCGGAGATCTTGGCGCGCCGCGCGTCGATCGCGCCGATGATGTGAGGCCAACCGAAGCGCATGACCAATAGGGCTACGGCGAAAAACGCCAGGCCTTGGATGATGATGGTTACCGTTAGATTCATGCCGGTTCGTCCCTCGAGTTCGCTTGAGGCTCTGAGCGCGGGCTTACTGGACGTAGTGCAGCAAGGGATTCGCGAACAGCAACAGCAACGCGATCGCGACGCCGATGATCGGCACGGCGTCGAGCAAGCCGGCGACGATGAACATGCGGGTCTGCAGCTCGTTCATGAGTTCCGGCTGGCGCGCGGCGCTTTCCAGGAACTTGCCGCCGAGCAGCGCGAAACCGATTGCGGTGCCGAGCGCGCCCAGGCCGATCAGAAGGCCGGTGGCGATGACGGTGCTGCTCAGCAGCTGAGCAATCTGAGGTACGTGATCCATTTTTCTCTCCGAGGGTCTTGTGGGTCAGTGTAAAAACTAGTGGCGCGCTGCAGCTTTGCTCAAGTAGACGATCGTCAACATCATGAAGATGAACGCCTGCAAAACGATCACCAAGATGTGGAAGAGGGTCCAGGCAAAGCCTGCGACGAATTGGCCGAGGCCAAAAAGGTAAGTCGAAAAATGCGCGAATCCGGCACCCAGGGTGAGGCAGGCGATCAGAATGAAGATCAACTCGCCGGCGTACATGTTGCCGAACAATCGCAGGGACAGCGACAAGGGCTGCACGCATTCCTCGATGACCCGCAGCAACAAATTCGGGGCCGCGGTCAAGACCTTGCCCACCGGGCCGTGCGCATGGAACGGCGCCGACAAGAATTCTCCGAAGAACAAGCCGACGCCCTTGTGCTTGAGGCCGACGTACTGAATCAGCAGGAAAACGCACAGCGCCATGCCGATCGTCGTGTTGATGTCCGCGGTGGCGACGATGCGCAAATGTTCGATGCCGAAAGCCTCACCGAGAGACGGGAGCGCATCGACCGGCAGCATGTCCATGAAGTTCATCAGGAAGACCAGCAGAAAAATCGTGATTGCGAGCGGCGCGATCAGCTTGCTTTGGCCGTGGAAGGTTTGTTTAACGATGCCGTCGACGTACTCGACGATCATTTCGATGGCTGTCTGGAAACGTCCGGGGACGCCGCTGGTGGCATGGCGGGCGACGCTGATGAAGGCGATCACGAACAAGGCGGCGAGCGCAAAGAAGAAAACCACGCTATCGAGGTGCACGGACCAAAATCCCTCGCCCACGGTGAGGTGGGTCAGGTGATGCGTGATGTACTCCGTCATTCCACCGGAGCCGCCCTCGGACGCTGCCATTGTCGTTATCCCCGTTTCATGCCAACCAAACCGAACCAATAACTGAACTGCGCTGCGACCAGCCCGATCATCAAACTCAGGGGCTGCAGCCCCAAGCGCGTCAAGGCCGCCCACATCGCAAGGGCGTACCAAGTCCACTTCAGCGCCTCGCCGGCGAACATCGCACGGCGCAAAGCCGCCGCCGGGGCAATTCCGGG
>Ga0116226_10000195_pt1 | contig 48005 bp, 42 predicted proteins | sample S1TSphfallax_FD_89692 | JGI IMG/M metagenome (GOLD analysis project Ga0116226, IMG submission 89692) | Host-associated microbial communities from peat moss isolated from Minnesota, USA - S1T2_Fa - Sphagnum fallax MG | ecosystem: Host-associated > Plants > Peat moss > Unclassified | place: USA... | reverse complement strand
GTCGGCGCCTTCGACGCAATCCGCGACCTGTTCGCGAAATCCCCGGAAGCCCAGGCGCGCAAGTACACCCCCGGCATGTTCAGCTTCAATGCCGGTAATGGCCGCTGCGCGAGCTGCGGCGGCAACGGCTTCGAGCACGTCGAAATGCAATTCCTGTCCGACGTCTATATTCGCTGTCCCGACTGTGACGGCCGGCGCTACCGGGCCGAAGTGCTGGAGTGCAAGTTGACCCGTCCGGGCTTTGATCCCAAAAGCATCGCAGACATCCTGGAGCTCACCGTCTCCGAGGCGCTGGCCTTCTTCGCCGCGGAGCCCGAGGTCGGCGTGCGACTGCAACCCCTCGCCGACGTCGGCTTGGAATATCTGCGGCTGGGCCAGCCCGTGCCGACCTTGTCGGGCGGCGAGGCGCAGCGCCTCAAGCTGGCCGCGCATTTGGGCCAGCATCTGACCGGCGCGGACGCGAAGCGGCGCTCCCGGAACGCGGCGGCCGGCGACACCCGTGGCTCCCTGTTCGTCTTCGACGAACCGACGACGGGACTGCATTTCGACGACATCGCCAAGCTCCTGCGGGCACTGCGGCGCCTCGTCGCGGCGGGTCATTCGGTCCTCGTCGTCGAGCACAACTTGGACGTCATCGGCGCCGCGGACTGGATCATCGACTTAGGACCCGAGGGCGGAGACGCCGGCGGCCGGATCGTCTGCACGGGGACACCGGCGCAGGTGATGCAGGTGGCCGCATCGCACACCGGGCGCGCTCTGCGCGAGGCCCTGCAGCCGGCGTCGTTCGGCGCGCTGGTCCGCGACGCTCCCCGCAGGCCGGCCGTCACGCAGGCCTCGGCGGCCATCGAGATCCACGGCGCGCGCGAACACAATCTCAAGGACATCGACGTCGAACTGGCCCGCAATCGGTTCACCGTGATCACGGGTGTGTCCGGCAGCGGCAAGAGCAGTCTCGCATTCGATATTTTGTTTGCGGAAGGCCAGCGCCGTTATCTCGAATCCCTGAACGCCTACGCCCGACAGTTCGTGCAGCCGGCGTCCCGTCCCGACGTGGATGCGATCGTCGGCATTCCTCCGACCGTGGCGATCGAACAGCGAACGAGCCGCGGCGGCCGCAAGAGCACGGTCGCCACGCTCACGGAAATCTATCATTTTCTGCGCCTGCTGTTCGTCAAGCTGGGGGTCCAGTACTGTGTGGACTGCGACGTCGCGATCGAGCCACAATCGGAGGAGGCGATCGCCGCACGCTTGGCTCGCGACTATCGCGGCCGGCGCATCAGCGTGTATGCGCCGCTCGTGGTGGCCCGCAAGGGCCTCTACACGACGCTCGCGAAATGGGCTCGCGGCAAGGGCTATGCCCATCTGCGCGTCGACGGCGAACTCCTGCCGACGGTCAAGTGGCCGCGTCTCGATCGCTTCCGGGAACACAGCATCGAACTGCCCGTCGGCGAGGTGCTCGTCTCCGCGGCCAACGAGGCGGCACTGCGGACTGCGATCGCGATCGCGCTGGAATTTGGGAAAGGCGTCGTCCACGTGGCTGCCGGTTCCGATACGCAGACGGCGGGCGTGCGCGCGGCAGGTGAGCGCAAGATTGGGGCGCGTCAGGCAACACCGGTGCGCGTCTTTTCGACCAAGCGCGCCTGCCCGCAGTGCGGCACCGGATTTCCGGAGTTGGATCCGCGCCTGTTCTCCTTCAATTCAAAGCACGGCTGGTGCAAGGACTGCTTCGGGACCGGCGCGAGCCTGCCGGAGTTCGATGCCGAGCAGACCGGCGAAGAAGCGCATTGGCACGAGGCGGGCACGGAACCCGCGCCGGTATGCGCGAGTTGCGACGGCGAGCGACTCAATCCGATCGCCCGCCGAGTGTTGTTTCATGGCGAGTCGATCGGCGCGCTCACGCACCTACCGGTTCAGACCTTCGCCGCGCGCGTGGCGAAGTTCAAGCTCGTCGCCCGGGAGCGCGAAATTGCGCGGGATCTGCTCGCCGAGCTGCAGTCGCGGACCGCCTTTCTTTGCGAAGTCGGTTTGGGCTATCTGCAACTCGATCGGGCTGCGCCCACGCTCTCGGGCGGAGAGGCACAGCGCATCCGGCTCGCCGCGCAGCTCGGCTCGAATCTGCAGGGCGTTTGTTACGTGCTCGACGAGCCGACCATCGGCCTGCATCCGCGCGACAACCAGGCCTTGCTCGCCACGCTCGACCGGCTGCGTGCCAAGGGCAATACCCTCGTGGTCGTCGAACACGACGAGGATACGATTCGCCGCGCGGACCACGTGATCGATCTTGGGCCGGGCGCAGGCAAGCTCGGCGGCCGGCTCGTCGCGCAGGGAACGGCGCTGGAACTCTCGCGCATGGCGGATTCTCCGACCGGCCGCTGTCTGTCGGCGCCCTTGACGCATTCTCGGTCGCGACGGCGTCCGGTGGTCTCGGGCACGGCGGCGATCGAAATCGAGGGCGCGACGCTCAACAATCTGCGGGACGTCGACGTCCGCGTGCCGGTCGGCCGATTCAGCGTGATCACCGGGGTCTCGGGTTCCGGCAAATCGACGCTCGCGCGGGAAGTGCTGCTCGCGAATCTGCAGCGCCGCGTATCGCAACGCAGCCGCAAAACGGAAGTTCCGCCGGTCGGATGCCGCAAGATCACCGGCAGCGAGACGGTCACACGTGTGCTCGAGGTCGATCAGACGCCGATCGGCAAGACGCCACGCTCCTGTCCCGCGACCTATATCGGCTTCTGGGACGCCATCCGCAAGCTCTACGCGGAGTCGACCGACGCACGCATGCGCGGCTACACGGCGAGCCGCTTCTCGTTCAACACCGCAGGCGGTCGCTGCGAGAGCTGTGAAGGACAGGGCATGCAGCGAATCGAGATGAACTTCCTGCCGGACGTGCAGATCCCCTGCGACGTCTGCAAGGGTCAGCGCTTCAACGCCGAAACCCTGTCGATTCTCTTCAAGGGGAAGAGCATCGGCGCCGTGCTCGGGATGAGCGTCGACGAGGCTGTGGAATTCTTCGCAGCGCAGCGCGGGATACACCATGCCTTGCGCCTGCTCGCAGATGTCGGGCTCGGGTACTTGAGCCTCGGCCAGCCGAGTCCGACCCTCTCGGGTGGGGAGAGCCAGCGCATCAAGTTGGTCGCCGAGCTCGCCAAGGTGCGCACCGACGCCCCCGGTCTCGACCTCGCGAGACGCGAAGGCGCCCATACGCTCTACGTGCTGGACGAACCGACCGTCGGCCTGCACATGGCGGACGTCGGCAAGCTGCTGCTCGTGCTGCAGCGGCTCGTGGACACGGGCAATACCGTGGTCGTGATCGAACACAACCTCGACGTGATGGCGGAGGCGGACTGGATCGTCGATTTGGGGCCGGAGGGTGGCGACGGCGGTGGTCGCCTGGTCGCGCAGGGCGCGCCCGAGGCGATACTCGGCAAGGCGCGCAAAAGTCACACGGCCCGCTTCTTGAGCGAATTCATCGCGACCCGCGGCGTCGCCTGAGGCATGGGCGGGCGACGTTCGCTGCTCGCGTTTGTGGCCTTCGGCCTGCTCGCGAGCTGGTGCACCGGGATGTTCGGACGTGGGCTTTGGACGCCCGACGAACCGCGCGAGTCCGACATCGCGTGGCGTATGAGCTGGCAGCCAGACTGGGCCGTACCCCTGCTCGCGGGCGAGGCTTTTTGCGAAAAGCCGCCGCTGACTTACTGGCTCGCGGCGCCGGCGATACGCGCGTTCGGAAACGAGGCGTGGGCGGCGCGGCTGCCGAATCTGCTCTATGCCCTGATCACTAGCTTCAGCGTCGGTTTGCTCGGCAGACGGGCCGCCGGCAAGGTTGCCGGGCTGGTCGCGGCGGCCGCGATCAGCACCTTCCTGCTGGCCTACCAAGTTGAGATCTGGCTGGCGACCGATGCACCCTTGCTCGCGGCAGTGTCGGTGGCCTTGTTCGGTCTGTACCTGGGCTTTCATGCGGCGGATCGCCGTGAACGCCTCGCCGGCTACACACTCATGCATGCGGCGCTCGCCGTGGGCTTTCTCTGCAAGAGCGCGGCGGCGTGGCTCACCCCCGTGACAGCCCTTGCCGTGCTCATCGTGTGGGAGCGGCGATGGCGTGAACTGTTGCGCTGGGAACTCTATGCCGGTCTGCTGCTGCAGGCCGCGATCATTGTGGCTTGGGTCTGGTCCGTCGCCGCGGGTCCTGGAGGCCCGGCACACCTGCGCGTCTTCTTTTGGAACAATCTCGTGGGCCGCTTCACCAACGTCGATGCGCCGGCAGAATTGCAATACGCGACCGCGCACCGCAATTCGCCCGGCAAATATTTGCTCGAACTGCCGCTCTATCTATGGCCTTGGACCCTGCTCTGCATCGCCGCGCTGCGCCGCGCATGGACTGAGCGGGCGCGGCTGCCCGAGGCCGTTCGCTATGCGATTGCGGTATTCCTGCCGACGCTCGTGATCCTGTCCTGCGCGGCGACGGCCCGGAACATTTACCTCGCGCCGGCGCTGCCGGGTCTCGCCGTGTTGCTGGGCTGGTGGGTGGCGCTGTGCCTGCATCGGCCGGATGCCTGGGACCTGCGCGCACTGCGAGCGACGGCCGTCCTGTTGCTGCTGGCGGTGTTCATCGTCGCCGCGCTCCTGTCGTTCGTCGGCACCCTGGAACGGGCCGGGATCGCCTCGCCGCTGGCCTACTGGGCATTGAGCGGCGTCGGCTTGATCGCGGCAACGCTGCTGATCGGTGTTGCGTGGTTCGCGCTGGGACGCGGGCGCCTCGCGACCGCGCAGCTTGCACTGCTGGTCGGCTATTGCAGCCTCCTCGTCGGTCCCGCGGCGGAGGCCTATTCCGTCGTGGACCAGTGGCAGGACCTGGAAGGTCTCGGCGAGGAATTGCGCGCGGAACTCCGATCGGCGCCGCTGGTGTTGATGGCCCCCGACGAAACCACGCGCGCCTGGGTCGACATGTACGTACGGCCTTCGGTAAGCCGCATTCCAGGGCCTGTCGACGCCGGATCACTCGCGCAATTGCAGGCCTTGCTCGTGCGAACGCCGCGGGCCCGCGTGCTCGCCGAGTTACCGGGGCGTTCTTGGACGCCGCGCTGGCGTCAGGTCGCCGTCGATCTGGGTCGACCGGCGCTTGCGGTCGTGCCGCCGATACCCGATTGGATGCATTCCGGATTCGAGATCGTCGGCACGTATGCACTGCCTAACGGGCGTCGCTACGCGCTGCTGCGGCTCATGCGAGCAGACGGCGAAACAGCGTCTCGTATTGAGCCACCTGGCGACCCCACGAGAAATCCTGCGCCATCGCATTCTGGATGAGCCGCGACCAGAGGCGAGTGTCCTGATACCAGTCGAGAGTCGTATTCAAGGCCCAACGAATGCCGTTCTCGTCGAAATCATTGAAGACGCAACCCGTGCCCTGCTCCGTTACGGGATTGAAATGTCGCACCGAGTCGGCGAGTCCGCCGGTGCGGTGCACGATCGGTATCGTTCCATAACGCAAGCTATACATTTGATTGAGGCCGCAGGGCTCGAAGCGCGACGGCATGAGAAAGATGTCGCTGCCGGCCTCGATCAGATGCGCGAACGCCTCGTCGTAGCCTGAGCGAAAGGCGACGCGGCCCGGAAAACTCGCCGCCAAGCGTTCGAAAAACTCTACGTAACGCGCCTCGCCGCTGCCGAGGACGATGAAGCCGCAATCGCGCCGCCGCAAGATCTCCGGCAGCACCTCGTACAGCAAGTCGAAGCCCTTTTGCTCGGTCAACCGGCTGACCATGGACAACAAGGGCGCGCTTGCCGGTAGCTCGAGTCCGCCGGCCACCCAGAGCCGACGCTTGTTCTCCGCCTTGCCGGATAGATCGTCGGGAGTGAAATGCGCGGTCAGATGCGGATCGTGGCGCGGATCCCAGTCGGCATAATCAACCCCGTTCAAAATACCTGCGACCCCGCCCACGCGCGCGCGCAATGCCTCCTGCATGCCCATCCCCAGCGGGCCGTCGCAGATCTCCCGCGCATAGGTCGGACTGACCGTCGTGACGGTGTCGGCGAATTTTATGCCCGTTTTCAAGGGGTTGATGAATCCCTGCCGCAGATCGTCCTGATCGAGCAGGGCATAGGCGGTGCCCAATCCCAAATCGGGCGCGGCGCTGCCGGCCATGACGCCTTGGTAGGCGATGTTGTGAATCGTCAGTACCGACTTGGCAGCGGCCAATGCCTCAGCGGCATAACGGGTTTTCAATAACAGCGGAAGAAACGCCGTATGCCAGTCGTTGCAATGAAACACGTCGGGCACCAATCCCAGCCGCTTGCAGGTCTCGAGCGCGGCCAGCGTGAACAGAATGAACCGCCGATGTTCGTCGGCGTCGGTGGTGTAGAGCGACGGGCGATCGAAGAACACGGGGCAGTCGATGAAGTACATCGTCGGCCCGCCGCCCGGCTCCGGCGCCGTGAACACGCTGAACGCATAACCCGTGCCGCCGATTTCGATCGGCACGTCGCGCACACCGGGCAAGGGCTCGAACCGCCACGGTCCGCCGCGCACCGACGCATAGAAGGGCATGAAGGCACGCACGTCGGCGCCGCGTCTCGCAAACTCACCGATCAGTGCACCCGCGACGTCCGCGAGTCCGCCGGTCTTGGCGTACGGCATGATTTCAGAAGAGAGGATGCACAGCTTGAGTGCGGACATTGATCCTTAGTTTATCAAACCTGGCCGATCGCGGCGTCCTCGGCCGATATCTAATGCGGTCATGAGGCGACTGTGGCAGTCTGGCAACCGGGCTGGGGGAGATTCATGGGGCTACATTCACCAACGGTGACAAAATGATAGAGAGGCGTCACGCCGCCAGAAACAACACCGGTCGATACGTCAGTCGTTTGACGAGCGGAACGCTCGCGATCGTCATGGCGGGAGGACGCGGCGAACGGCTCAAGGATCTGACCAAACATCGCTGCAAGCCGGCGACGCCTTTCGGGGGAAAGTTCCGCATCATCGACTTCGTGCTGTCGAATTGCGTCAACTCCGGCATACGGCAGATCGCAGTCTTGACGCAGTACAAGGCGCAGTCGCTGATCCAGCACATCCAAAGGGGCTGGAGCTATCTGCGCGGTGAAATGGGCGAATTCGTCGAACTGATTCCGGCGCAGCAACAGGTCGGCGAGCACTGGTATCGCGGCACGGCGGACTCGGTGTACCAGAACCTGGAGTTCATCCGTTCGCACAACCCCACGCACGTGCTGATCCTCGCCGGCGACCACATCTACAAGATGGACTACGGCCCGATGATCGCCTACCACGAACAATGTGAGGCCGACATCACGGTGGGAGTCGTCGACGTGCCCATCGACCGCGCGCGCGAGTTCGGGATCATGACGACCGATGACACGAATCGCGTCGTGAAATTCGCGGAGAAACCGCTGAAGCCGGATCCGATTCCGGGTTCCGAGACCTTGGCGCGCGCGTCGATGGGCATCTATGTGATCGCAATGGACCGGCTGGAAAAACTGCTGTCCGACGATGCGGAGAACAAGAGCAGCAGTCACGATTTCGGCAAGAACATCATCCCGCCCGCCATCGGCAATATGCGTGTCTTCGCCTATCCGTTCCAGGACGTCGAGACGCGTGCCCAGTCCTATTGGCGCGACGTCGGCAACCTGGATGCGTTTTACGAAGCCAACATGGAGCTCGTTGCGCTCAATCCGGAACTCAACATCTACGATCGGCAATGGCCGATATGGACCTACCAAGCACAGCAGCCACCGGCGAAATTCGTGCTCGACGAAGACGGGCGCCGCGGCATGGCCGTCAATTCGATGGTGACCGGCGGCTGTATCATCTCCGGCGCCTACGTAACCCAGTCCCTGCTGTCCACCGATGCACGCATCGAGGAGTTCAGCCGGGTGGAGAGCTCGGTGCTCCTGCCGACGGTGACGGTCGGGCGGCGCTGCCTGGTCAGGCGGGCGATCATCGACGAGAACTGCGTGATTCCCGACGGACTGCAGATCGGCGTGGATCTGGAACAGGACAAGCAGCGTTTCTACGTGACCGAGGGCGGCGTGGTGCTCGTGACCCCCGACATGCTCAAGGCGCTCGCCTGAACTCTTCGCGCGATTCGTTTCGTTCCGGGGCGCGCCACGGCAAGCGCGGCGCGAGGGCCTCCCAAGCTTCGATCACCTTCGCGGTCGTGATCCCCAACATCGAGGGCTGACCGTCGAGCGTTCCGGTCAAGACCGACACCGGTGCGCCGGCCGCTCCCCAAGGCCGATAGAGTGCGGTCGATGCCCGCCCGAATAATACGATCAGCGGACAGCCCACGGCGGCGGCGGCGTGCGCCGGCCCGGAATCCACGGTAATCAAAACCTCCCCTCGGGCGAGCAGGGCGTTGAGGCGCGGAATCGGCAGATCGTCGGCCGCGTTGTGTATGCGATCGACCGCCGCGAGCGTGGCGACGGCTTCGTTCAACTCGAATTCCGGGCCGGTGCCGAGCAGAACGATCCGGTGCTGCGGTCGGTCGGTGTGCAGGCGACGCAGCACCTCGGCCCAATGCTCGAGTGGCCAATACTTGTGATTCACGGCGAGCCGCCGCAGGCCGCGGCGCATGGTGCGCTTGTTGCCGATCTGGACGAGCAATAGTCCGCTACCCGCGATGCCCCGACGGCGCAGCCAGGCATCGAGATCGGCGCGTTGAGCCGCGCCGACCAGCAGCTCCGCCCCGGGTCGCTCGTCAACGACGCCAGGCGCTTGCGTCCCCTGCCAGCGCGCCGGTTGAATCGCCGCCAGTCGCCGCCACTGTTCCGTCGCATGCTCGCCGGGCAGCAGCGGATGATCACGCACGTCGACGATGCAATCGGCGTCGACGCCGGCCCGCTGCAGCAGCCGGCTCGTGGCCTCGTTGACGTCGCAGACCCAGGTCGGACCCACACCGCGCAGACGCAGGCGACGGACGGCACGCTGCTGGTCGGGCGCGAGCCAATAGGGGGTCTTGCGACTGCGCAGACAGAATATGTCGCCGACGCCGGGCTGCCCCGACAACAGCGGTTCGCTCCAAGGCCCGGAGGTGAGCACATCGACGGGCTGGTGGAAGCGCGTGTGCAGTCCTCGGATCAAGGCCGTCAACAACACCATGTCGCCGAAGGCACCACAGCGCACGACGAGCGGACGTTCGCTTAGCGGTTTGACTGCCATTCCTCAGTTTACCGGCAAAATACCCGGGCCGGCTGTGCCGAATGCTATGCTTGTTGGCTGGCACGCAGCGCAGAACGCCTACCGGAAGGCAGTCCATACCCCATGATCTTGGTCATCGACGTCGGCAACACCCGCCTCAAGTGGGCCTGGCTGACGACTACCGGTTTATCCGATCAACAGGCCGTGGTGCATCGGGATACGAAGCCCGCGCTTTGGACGGCCGCGTTGTTCGATCCCGCTCAAAAACCGGATCGCGTTTTGGTGTCGAACGTCGCCGGCGAGCAGATGGCCAAGAACTTGAGCTCGCTGACCAAGAAGGTCTACGGCGTGAAGATCGAATTCGTGACGGCCACCCGGCAATTCCTCGAACTGACCAATGGCTATCTGGATCCTTCTTTGCTGGGCGCGGATCGGTGGCTCGCGGTCATCGGCGCCTGGACCAAGGCGCGGACCGCCTTGTGCGTCGTCGACGCGGGCACGGCCGTGAAGGTCGACAGCGTCGACGCCAACGGCCAGCATCTCGGCGGGCTCATCGTGCCCGGCATCCACATGATGCGTGAGGCGCTGCTGCGCAAGACCAGCGACATCGCGCGGGCTGTCGAGCACAGCACGCCCTCGATGGCCGGTGTGCTCGCGAACAACACGATCGGCGCGGTCTCGCGCGGGGCGGTGTTTGCGCTCGCGGGCATGGCGGACCGGGCGGCCGAAATCATCGAGCAGAGCACCGGCGTTCAGCCGCAATTGTTCATCACGGGCGGAGACGCCGGCATGATCACCGGGACCATGCGCACGCGCGGCGAGATCGTGCCGGATCTGGTTCTGCGCGGCCTGGCCGTGATCGCGGCCCAGCCGCGCTGACGGACGGCTGCCCCCTTGAGCCGCGCATTCGAACGGCAAGGATCCGCGTGAGTCACCAAGGCCCGAACAATCTGATCACGGACGTTCCCGGTGTGTTGGTGGGACATGCGGCCGATGCCTCAGCGCGCTCCGGCGTGACGACCCTGCTGTTCGAGTCGGCCTGGATTGCCGCCGTCGATGCCCGGGGCGGCGGTCCCGGGCTGCGGGAAACCGAGGCGCTCGCGCCGGAGAACTCGGTCGGCCGTGCGCATGCGATCGTGCTCGCCGGCGGTTCGGTGTTTGGCCTCGCCGCCGCCGACGGCGTATGCGCGGGCTTGTCCGCGCGCGGCATCGGTGTTCGCCTGCGCGCCGGTTCGCCGGCGATACCCATCGTACCGACGGCGGTGCTGCACGATCTCGGCAACGAGGGCGACAAGAACTGGGGCCTGACCCCGCCCTATCGCGCGCTGGGCCTCGAGTCGCTGCAAAACGCCGCGACGAGTTTTGCCTTGGGATCCGTGGGCGCAGGCACCGGTGCGATGGCGGGACTCATCAAGGGCGGCATCGGTTCCGCGTCCGCCGGGCTGGGCGACGGCCTGATCGTCGGCGCTTTGGCGGCGGTCAACTGCGTCGGCTCGGCACTGATGCCCGACGGCAGAACCTTCTGGGCGTGGCCCTTCGAAATCGACGGCGAATTCGGCGGCCGAGGAGCACCGACCGGACCGATCGAAGCGCCGGAGTCCGTGCCGCAGGAGTCGCGCTTGCGCTCACTTGGCCGCCTGCAAACCGGCGCCAATACGACGCTGGCCGTGATCGCCTGCAATGCCGCCCTGTCGAACGTGGAATGCAAACGCCTCGCCATCATGGCCCAGGACGGATTGGCGCGCGCCGTCCGGCCGGCACATACGCCGTTCGACGGCGACACCGTGTTTGCCGTGGCCGGCGGCGCGCTCGACCTGCCCCCGAGCGAGGCACGAGCGGCCCAAATTGCGGGACTGGGGTCGGCCGCGGCGGACTGCCTCAGCCGCGCGATCGCCCGCGCCGTATACGTCGCCGCGTCATGATGCGCCCGGGGTGAGCAAGCTCACCAAGGGTCCCAGGTGTCGCTCGTAGTTGCGCCAGCGCGCGACGGAGTTCGTATTGATCTGCTGGCGCACCTGCCACTTGCTGGCGGTCATGACCCGGCGCGATGCGCGGTGAAAATCGAGACAGCTCGGATCCCAAGGCAGCCCAACGAACTCGAGCAGTCGCATCGCCCCCGCCTCGGGCTCGGCCACGAGATCCTCGTAAACCATCTCCAGCATCGCGTTCGCAGGCAGCACCGCGCGCCAATGCCGCATGAGAGACAGATACTGCTGATAATAATGGGTCAGGTCGTGCAGATCGTGCGAATACGCATGCGCGCTCTTGAAATGCTGAAAGTAGATCGACAGACAGGTATCGAGCGGGTTGCGTCGCATGTGCACGATGCGCGCCTGCGGAAACGCCGCGTGGATCAGCCCGATGTGCAAAAAATTTTGCGGCATCTTGTCGATGACCCGTGCTGCGTGCGGGGCGAGATCGTCGATCAGCCGGTGGTACTCGCCGGCGAGCCTTGCCGCATTCCGCTCGCCGCGCGCCCGGGCGTTTTCCCAAAAATCACGCTCGCCCGCCCCGAACGCGGCCGGGTGGGCCGCCAGGATCTGCTCGGCGAGCGTGGTTCCGGAACGCGGCATACCGACGATGAACACCGGCTTTTGCGACGCTGAGACGCGCGACCCGGGGCGCGAGCCTGTCTCGCGCGCAGGATGGCTCGCGGCGGCGTTCGCCGCGATCTGCTCTGCCGTCGCGCACTCCTGCGCGGCGCGATCGTAAGCGGACCCAAAGCGCTTGGCGAGTTCGTTGGCGCGCCGAAAGTGCACGAAGGCCGCGTCGAAGGCGCGAACATCATCGAGGTATTTGCCGGCGGCAAACCGCAGGTGAATCTCTTCGCGAGCGGGCGGATTTTTGGCGATCAAACGATCGACGGCGGCGAACCATTCGGCATCCGCCACGGTCATCTTGCGGCCGTGCGCGATCCCCGCCCAGGCCTCGGCGAATTCCGGCGCCACCGCGATCGCCTGCCGGTACAGTTGTTCCGCTTCCGTGAAGCGTCCTTCGTCCGAATGCAATTCGGCCAGCAGCGTGAGCATCGCGGCCGACCGAGGCTCGATTTCCAGCGTGCGCGCACAGGCCGAGGCGGCCTCCGCCGGTCGATGCTGTGCGCGCAGGACCAGCGCAAGATTTCCCTGGGCGGCGGCGAATCCTGCGTCGAGAATGACAGCCTGGCGGTAACTCGCCTCCGCCTCGGCGAGCCTTCCTAAATCCATGAGTGCGTTGCCCAGACTGTTATAGGCGCCGGCATTGCCCGGCGCGAGGCGTAGCGCAAGTCGGCTGCTGGCAAGCGCCGCGTCGACTTGGCCGAGATCGCGCAGCGCATTGCTGAGATTGCTGTGCGCGATCGCGAACTCCGGCTTCAGTGCGATGGCGCGCGCATAGTGATCGACCGCCTCGCCGAGTCGGCCGAGTTGGCGCAACACGTTGCCGAGGTTGCTGTGGGCCTCGGCAAACTCAGGCCATTGCTCGAGCGCGACGCGATAGGCGTGCGCTGCGTCCTCCAGAGCACCGCGTGCGCACTGCGCGTTGCCGAGGTTGTGATAGGCCTCGGGAAAGCGAGGCTGGAGATCGATCGCCCGTCGGTAGGCGGCGACCGCCTCGTCCATCTGCCCGCCTGCACGCAAGGCATTGCCGAGATCGTAGTGCGTAGGCGCCGACGGGACGATCGCGAGCGAACGCCGGTAGGCCGCGACCGCCTCGTCCAGGCGGCCTGAGTCGGCCAGGGCACGGGCAAAATTGGCGTGCGCCTCGGCGTCGGTCGGCAACAACTCGGCGGCCCGACTCAAAGCCGCGAGAGCCTCTTTGTGCTGGACCCGCAAACAAACGCCCAGCGCCTTCCAGGCGATGCCGGAGTCGGCATGTTCGGCGATCAGCGCGCGGGCCATGAGCTCCGCGTCGGCGTACCGCTGGGAGTTCATCAGTGCAATCAGGGTCTGCATCACCGCGTCAATGTAGAGCGGATCAGCTCGGCGGTAAAGGCATGGCGGGGTGCGGCAAACACGGCGGTGGTCTCGCCTTCTTCCACGATTCGGCCGCGGAACATGACGTAGATTCGGTCGGCAATGGCGCGCACGACCTGTAGATCGTGCGAGACGAACAGGAAAGAAACGCCGAGCCGTCCGCGCAGTTCCTCGAGCAGGGCCAGCACCTGGGCGCGAACCAGGATGTCGAGCGCAGAAACCGCCTCGTCGCAAACGATCAACGCGGGCTCCGAGATCAGCGCCCGCGCGAGCGCGATTCGCTGACGTTGGCCGCCGGAAAATTCGTGCGGGTAACGCCGTGCGTCCTCCGGCGACAAGCCGACCGCCAGCAGCGCCGCCGCCACTCTGGAACGACGCTCGGCCTGTGTCGGTTGCACCTCGAGCAGGTTCAGGGGCTCGGCGACGACGCGCTCGACGGACCACTCCGGGTCGAAGCTGCCATAGGGGTCTTGAAAGACGATCTGAATCTGCCGACGCAATCGGCGCAGGTCGGCGCCACGAGCCGATGAAAAGATTTCGCCGGACAAGCGTACGCTGCCCGACTGCGGCCGGTCCAGGGCGAGGATCAAGCGCAGCAGGCTGGTTTTCCCCGACCCGGACTCGCCGATGAGTCCCACGATCTCGCCGCGCGATACCGTCAGCGAGACCGCGTCGACGATGCGGCGCGGCAAGGGCCGCGACCACGGACTGCGCCGTGGCAATGATATCTCGCGAACGATATTGCTCACTTCGAGCAAGGGCGCTTCGGCTCGGGCGACTGCAGCTTCGACTCGCGCGACGCGCGGTTCTAGCCGGGCGGCATCGAGCAGCCGCCGCCCATAAGCTGACTGAGGGCCTTCCAAGACCGCGGTGGTCGGGCCCTGTTCGACGATGCGCCCCCGTTCCAGAACTGCGAGGCGCGTGGTCATCGCGGCCATCACGGCCATGTCGTGGGAAACGAGGAGCAGACTCATGCCGCTGTCCCGGACGATTTCCTTGAGCAGCCCCAACACCTGTGCCTGCGTCGTCGCATCCAGCGCCGTCGTGGGCTCATCGGCGATCAGCAAAGCCGGCGACAACACGATCGCCATGGCGATCGCGACGCGCTGACGCTGGCCTCCGGATAATTCATGCGGATAGCGCGCGAGCCAGGATGCGTCGCTACCCAGACCGACGCGGACGAGCGCATTGGCGGCGCTGCGGGTCGCCTCGGCGCGCGTCGCCGCCGTATGCAGGCGCACCGTCTCGGCGATCTGCGCGCCGATGGTCAACAGCGGATTCAACGCGGTCATGGGCTCCTGGAACACCATGCCGACTTCGCGGCCGCGGAAACCGCGCAGCACCGCGGGGCTCTGATCGAGCAGCGACCGACCACGCCAGTACAGACCCCCCGTAACGGTGGCCGCACGCGGCAGCAGGCCCAGGATCGCGAGCGCCATCAGCGATTTGCCGGATCCGGATGCGCCGACGAGACCGAGAATTTCACCCGCATGCACCTCCAAGGACACCCCATCCAGGGGGATTTTCGTGGCGAGTACGACGCGAATTTCGTCGAGACGCAACAAGGGCTCGGCGCTCATGCTGCGCGCCGTGCGCGCAACCCGCCGCCGAGCAGGTTGAGCCCGAGCACGAAGCAAACGATCGTGGCCCCGGGAATCACCGCGAGCGAGGGGGCGATCGCGGTCAGTGTCTGGGCATCGCCCAGCATGTGTCCCCAACTCGGCGCGGGCGGCTGTACGCCGAGACCGAGGTAGGAAAGCCCCGCTTCCGCGACTATGCCCAAGGAGAATTGAATCGTCAGTTGCACGGCCAGGATGGGGAGGATATTCGGCAATACGTGCTCCCAGGAAATGAGCGCCGCCCCTTTGCCCGCGGCGCGTGCCGCCAGGCAGTAATCCAAGGTCCAGATGCGTAAGGCGGCGGCCCGCGTGACCCGGGCCAACACCGGGATGTTGAACACCCCGATCGCGACGACCGCCACCCAGGCTCCGGGGCCCAGCACGGCCGTGAGTAGAATCGCGAGCAGCAAGGACGGAAAGGCGAACAACAGATCGTTGCCGCGCATGACGAGTTCGTCGATGGTTCGCGGCCGCGCGGCGGCGAGAAGCCCGAGCGGGATGCCGCAGCCCGCGCCGATCAGGACCGCGAGAAAGGCGACGCCGACCGAGGCCTTGGCGCCGGCCATCAACAAGGACAATTCGTCACGACCGAGCTGGTCGGTGCCCAGCCAATGCAGGGCGCTCGGCGGCTGCAGCTTGTGCACGATCGCGATCGCGGCCGGATCATAAGGTGTCCAGACGATGGCGAGTGCGGCGATCGCAATGAACAGCGTGGTGATCACGACACCCGCGAGAAACCCGATCCGTCGGCGCGCGATTTTCATGAGCCCCGGGCCCTGGCGCGTATGCGCGGATCGGCGAGCGCATAGGCGATGTCGACGCAGAAAGTGACCGCGACCACCGTGAAGATCAACACCATCACCACGCTCTGCACGACGATCAAGTCCCGTTGCGCAATGGCCTGAAAGACGAGCCGGCCGATGCCGGGCAGAAAAAACACGTTTTCGATGATGACGCCGCCGGCCAGCAAGAACGAGAACTGCATGCCGAGGATGGTGAGCGCGGGAATGGCCGCATTCGGCAAGGCGTGACGCCACAGGATCCGCCATTCGCCGCTGCCCTGCGCGCGGGCCGTGCGGATGTAATCCTCGTGCAGCGAGTCCACGAGCGCGCCCTGCAGGACGCGCGCGAGCACCGCCGCTTGCGGCGTGGCCAACGCGATCGCGGGCAACGTCAGCGCCTTCAAGCCCGCCCAGAGCCCCGACTGCCAGCCCGGGAAGCCGCCCGCAGCGATCCACCGCAGGTCGATCGCGAAGACGAGAATCAGCAGCAAGCCCAGCCAGAAATTTGGAATCGCCAGGCCCAGCTGCGTCAAGCCGGACAACAACGCAGACCCCGGCCGGCCGCGGCTCGCGGCACCGGCGAGTCCGATCGGCAACGCCGCGAATATCGTGAGCATCAAGGCATAGGCCGCCAGGGGCACGGAGACTTGGAGTCGTTCCACCAGGAGCGCACCGACCGGTATCCGGTAGGTGTAACTCGTGCCGAAATCACCGTGCGCGAGTCCCGCGATCCAGTCGAGATAACGCTGCCACACCGTCGTATCCAGGCCCAGCCGATGACGCAGGATCGCGACCGCCTGCGGGTCGGCCTGTAGACCCAGCATGAAATGCGCGGGATCGCCGGGCACGATCTGCACCAGTGTGAACACCACGAGGCTCGCGAAAGCCAGGGTCAGGAGCAGCATCAACAGGCGGCCGCCGAGATAGCTGATCCCGAGCCGGCGGCCGGCGAGTACGACCAGCCCCACGACGCCGAGCAGGCATGCAATTGCGCCGTCAACCACCCAGCCGCTTCCCGCCCCTGCGTCCCCGAGCGCGCCGGGATCAGCGGCCACGCCGCGCGGCGGCGTGCCGGGGACGAAATGCGCGCGGCTGAAGTCGACGATATCGAGCACACCGTCGAGGACCTGACCTTGTAGCCGGGCATCCCACACGCACAGCCAGGGCAGCTGAAACAAAAAGCCGTTCACCGCGTCATCGGCGAGCTTTTCCTGCACGGCATGCAGCAAGGGGATCCGCTGCCCCGGGTCTGCGGTCTGCTCGAGCGCGGCGAGCAGGGCTTTGAACTCGGCGCTGACGTAGCCGAAGTAATAGTCGTCGCGCCCGTAGATGTCGTAATCCAGCGGTTCGGCGTGCGCCACGATGCTCATGTCGAAATCGTGGCGCGTGAACACCTCGTCTAGCCATTGTGCCCATTCGAGATCCTGGAGAGTCACACGAATGCCTGCTTGGGCAAGTTGTGCCGCGACGATCTCGCCGCTGCGCCGTGCATAGGCGGGCGGCGGCAGCTTGAGGATCAGGCTCAAGCCATCCGGATAGCCGGCTTTTTTCAGCAAGGCCTTGGCCGCCGTGACATCATGCGGATAACGCCCCGTGAGATCGACATAGGCGGGATTGGTCGGGGGGAAATGACTGCCGATCGGCGTCCCAAGCCCAAACATCGCGCCGTCGACGATCGCGCGACGATCCAAGGCCAGCGAGATTGCCCGGCGTACGAGCAGATTCGCCAAGGGCGCCCGTCGATGGTTGAGCCCCAAGACCGTTTCCTTTTCGCTGGGTCCGACGAAGACGACGAAGCGGGAGTCGTGCGCGAACTGCGCGAAACTTTCCGGGGCTGGGTAGTTCGAGAACAGGTCGATGTCGCCGGCCATCAGGGCTGCATACGCGGCGGTCGGATCAGCGATGAACCGAAAGCTCAGACCGGCGAGTTGCACGGCGCCGCCCCAATAAGCGGGGTTGCGGCTCAGTTCGATCGAGTCGCCGCGGCGCCACGCGGCGAAGCGAAACGGTCCGGTGCCAACCGGCCGCTGCCCGTCGGTCGCTATCGACGACGGGGAGAGCATGACGAAGGCGGAACCGGCCAGCGACTGCAGCAGACCGCCCGAGCGGCGCGCGAGCCGCAGCCGCAGCGTATGGTCATCGACGACGTCGACGGCAGCGAGGGCGGCAAGACGCGTGCGCTGCGGATTGATCGAGCCCGGTGCGATCACCCGGTCCAGCGTGAACTTGGCCGTCTCGGCGTCAAAGGGCGTGCCGTCGGAAAACCGGACGCCTTTGCGCAGCCGGAACAGGTAGGTGAGACCGTCGGGGGAGACGTCCCAGGATTCCGCCAGCGACGCCTGGGCCCCACCGTCGGGAGCGAAACGTACCAAGCCCTCGTAGACGCTCCCGTAGAGCACTTCGGAGATCGCTGCTGCGGGACTCTCCGTGGGATCGAGCGTGGGCGGTTCGAGCTGCAGTCCGACGATGACCCGATCGCGCGTCGCCGTCGGTGCAGCCGTGGCGGCTACAGGAGCATCGGCAGCAGCGGGCGTCGTGGGCAAGATCGACGACGACGCCAGCAAGAGGGACATCAGTAGCCGCAAGTTCGCGGCCGCAATCGCTCTCATGCGCCGTAGTGGGGGCCGCGGCCATGGTCGCGGCCATGGTCGCGGCCACTGGCGCTGCTCGGACCGGCCCCGAGCAGATCCCACGCCGCCGTCGCCATGACCTTCGCAGAATTCACCATGTCCTCGATGCGAACATATTCGTCGGGCTGATGCGCGAGGTCGAGGATGCCCGGACCGTAAGCGATGCAGTCTTTGAGCTTGCCGATGCGGTCGATGTGCTTCTGATCGTAAGTGCCGGGGGAGCAGACGAACTGCGCTTCGCGGCCGAGGACCCCGGCGATGGCGGCCGCCGTCGCGCTCGCGACCGGCCCTCGGGCGTCGGTGAGCGTCGGTGCGACCTCGAACAGGTCGCGCAAATCGTAACGGAATCCCTCGCGCTCCAGCACCAACTGCTCGAGCAGCGCACGCATTTCCGACTTGACCCCGGCAAGACTCTCTTCGATGAGCAGGCGGCGATCGATGATCATGCGGCACGAATCCGGCACGCAGGCTGCGGGGAACCCATCGGCGAGTTCGGCATGGCCGCCGTGGATGGAATTGATATTGAGCGTGGATTGGCGCGCGCCGACCGGCACGACAGGCATTGCCGTGCGACGCGCGGCAAGCCGCGGGTACAAGTCGCGTTCGAAGCGCTCGATCACGGCATGCATGTGCCGTACGGCGCAGTCACCGAGAAACGGCATCGAGCCGTGGGCGATGCGTCCGTGAGTCACGATCTCCGCCCACCAGACGCCGCGATGACCGATGCAGACCCGATCGACGTTGAGCGGTTCCGGGATGATCACGTGATCGACCCGCGGCGGCGAGAACCAGCCCCGCTCGGCGAGATAGTGCACGCCGCCGAAGCCGCCGGATTCCTCGTCGACCGTCCCGGACAGTTCCAAGGCCCCGGGCAGATCCGCGCCGCTGTCGATCAGCGCTTCGATCGCGACGATCGAGGCCGCGAGCCCGCCCTTCATGTCGCAGGCGCCGCGGCCGTAGACCTTGCCGTCGCGCACGAGGCCGGCGAACGGGTCCAGGCTCCAGCCGGCACCGGTCTGGACGACGTCGATGTGACTATTGAAATGGACACAAGGGCCCGGTCGCGAGCCGGCGCGGCGCGCAACGAGGTTCCATCGCGGATACGCGTCGCTGTCTCCGGGTGAGCCAAGCGCACGCACGTACTCTACTTCGAAATTCCGCGCCCGGAGCCGGTTGCCGATGAATTCGGCGCAGGCAAGATAGGCATCGCCCGGCGGATTGATCGTGGGAAACCGAATCAGATCCCGGGTGAGCGCCACGAGATCCGCTTCGCGGGACTCGATGTCGCGGTACAAGGCCGACAGATCGCGCTCAGGCATGCGGGCTGCGAGTCGTCGCATCGGCGCAAGTGACGGAATTTCCCAGCGAGTCGGTTGCCATAGGAACGATCATACCGGAGGCGGATGCCGCTGCCTCCGGGCGGCCGCCTCACGGTGGTTCAGGAGCCTGTCGCTGGTACCGGCAGAGAGTTCAGAAATGCCGCCACGTCCGCGGCGGAGCGCGCCGGGATCTCGATTTGCGGTAGGTGGCCCACCTCGGGGTATAGGATCAGCTTCGCCCCCGGGATCGCCGCCGCGAATTTCCTCGCACTCGCGGGCTCGACCAACACGTCGTTTTGCCCATTGAGCACGAGAGTCGGAATCTGAATGCTCCCGAGCAGTTGGGGCGTCGCGCTGGCCTGGGCGCCGATATTGATGTCCATGAGAATCGCCCGATGTCCCGGCCCACGCTGAAAGTCAGCCCAACGGGCGACAAAAGCGGGGGTGATCAGAGACTTGTCGAAGACGTCGGTCTTCACGCCCTCCTCGATCAGCGGCGTATTGTCAATGTTGCGCAGGAAGGCCCGCCCGATGGGATATTGCAGGATGCGGAATGCCAACGGCACGGTCGTCGGCGGCTTCTCGGGCGGAAAACCGGCTGCATCGACGAGGATCAGGGCGTCGAGCAAATCCGGGTGTCGCAGAGCCAATTGCCAGGCCGCACCGCCGCCCATGGAGTTGCCGGCGACGGCGAACTTCGGCAAGGCCAGCTGATGCGCGAAACTCGCGACGAAGTCCGCGAGACCCGGTCCACTCAGCTGATAGCCGGCAGGCGCTTGCGTGAGTCCATGCCCGGGGAAATCGAGGCTGATGACGTGGAAATGACCTTGGAGTTCGCGGACCCAACCCTGCCAACTCGTATAGGAGTCGCCGAAGCCGTGCAGGAGCACGATCAGCGGCGACCTGGGGTCACCGTCGTCCTCGTAATGCACGTGGAAGCCGCCGGGCAGGTCGACGAAACGCGACGAAGCGTCTCGGTACCGCGCCTCCAAATCGGCATAGGGAATATCGGGTCCGCGCAGCTCGAGCCACGCGGCGCCGAGAAGGACCAGGATGACGGCGAAGACGATGCTTAGAACCTTCAGCATGATGCCCTCAAAACTTGGTGTTGAGGCGGATGCCGAAGGTCGCCGGCTCGCCGGACTGCGCGATTTCGGTGCCCGGTAGGAAGAAATTCCGGGTCGCATCGTAGTACTTGTTGAAAATATTCCGACCCCACAGCGTGATCGCCCAGGACTTCGCATCGGCCGGCGCCAGCGTGAGATTCGCATTGGCGAGCCAGTACCTCGGAATGGTGAAATCCGAACTACCCAACAAATAGAACTGACTGTAAGTGTCGTGGAAGCTGTAGTTGGACTCCGCCGTCACCTTGTAATTGGCAACGCGCCAGCTGTAGGACGCATCTCCGCCATAGCTCCATTTCGGAAAGCTTTCCGGTCGCCCGTCGTAGTTGTTGCCGCTGCTGTCGAGCAGGGTGCTGGTGTAATACCCTTCGGCGAACCCGGCGTACTGCGAGATCTCGAGAGCGCCCACGGGCCGCCACTCGAGTTCGAGCTCACCCCCGCTGATTCGGGAATCGGCGTTCACGAAGCGTCCGATATAGGACTGGGACAGATCGTCGAACACCTTGCCGAGGATCTGCTGGTCCTTGTACCGGTAATAGAACACGGCCGCATCGACGCGCAGCGTGCTGGTCAGATCGGACTTCTCGCCGACCTCGAAAGCCGTGAGTTTCTCCGGCGCGAAGGGATCGGCCGACGGTGCCGTGGTCGTATTGTGCGCGGTAAATCCGCCCGACTTCACGCCGCGACTGGTGCTCTCATAGATCAGCGTTTGAGTCGTGGGTTGATAGTCCAGCTCGATCTTGCCCGACGGCAGGTTCGAAGTCGTGGAACGGGACTGCGGCCCCGTGATCGTCGGAATCGACGGGACGATGAAGCCCGTGTTGAGGCCGAGCAATTCGCGCGTTTCATGATCCTCACGCACACCCAGCGTCGCCTTCAGGCTATCCGTGAATTGATAGTTGCCTTGCGCGAACACGCCGACGGAGTTCGCCACCTGCTCATAGGTCGTCAAGGCGATGCCGCCGATGTCCTCGGCATCGGTGAAGTCGGAATAAAAATCTTCCTTGAGGTCCTGATCGGTGTAAATGAGGCCGCCGACCCAGGTGAACGGGCCGCTCGCGGTCCCGGCGATGCGGAACTCCTCGGAGAAGACGTCCACGTCGCTCGCGAAGAACTCATCGGAATCATAGTACTGCGTGGCGTCCCAATCGCTGTATTCGCGACGGATCAGCTTGTCGTAAGCCGTGATGCTCGTGAGTTTCACGGCGCCGAGATCGACGTTGGCCGTCAGATCGACCCCGTTGTTGCTGTTGTCGAGCCCGGGCTTGGCGCCCGGCGAGAGACCGATGAACTTCGCGAACGTCGGATCGAGCTGCCAGCCCGTGACATAGGGCGAGGTGTCGGCGGGAATCGTCGGCCCGCCTGTGCCGGCATTGTACGGCGTATAGGACTTGATCAACTGCAGGCCGGTCTCCTCGGATTTGTCCTGGGACAGATGCACGCCGACATGAAAATTGACGCTGTCGGAGGGATCCCATTGCAGCTGCCCGCGCAGCGAGAGGGTGTCCTTGCCGCCCAGTCTCTGACCCGTGTCACGGTTGTACTGCCAGGCGCCTCCCTGCTCGGTCGCGAGCGAGAGGCGACCCAGCAGTCCCTCGGCGATCGTCCCCGACACATAGCCCTGCGCATCGACGGCGTTGAAGGAGCCATACTCGACCGTGAAGCCCGCTTGCGTGTCGGCCGTGGGTTTGTTCGTGATGAAATTGATTTCACCGCCGGTCGTGTTGCGACCGTACAGGGTACCCTGGGGACCGCGCAGCACCTCCACGCGGTCGAGGTCGAACAGCTGCCCTTGCGTCTGGACGGGCAGAGCGAACGCGACGTCGTCGAGGCTCACGCCGACCGGGGACGCATTGTTCGACGTGTAGTCCAGAAATCCGACACCGCGGATGCGAAATTGCGGCAGGCTGCTGCCGAACGCCGGTTCGACCTGCAGACTCGGGACGGCGTTCTGCAAGTCGTTGACGGTGACTACGTTCTTCTCGAGCAGGCGGTCGCCGGACAGCACCGAGATGGCGATCCCGACGTTCTGCAGGGACTCCTGCTTGCGTTGCGCCGTGACAACAACGGCTTCGAGGCCGTCACTGTCGCCCGGATCATCGGCAAAACTGATGGAGACCACGAGAACGGCCGCGGATGCAGCGGCCCAAACGGAAAATCGCGGGAACATTCAAAACTCCTGATTGCGCAAAACCCACAGCGCGTGGGGGCGCATCATCGCGGCGCGACGCCTGCACTGTGAACTGCTATTTTTCCTTCGGGTCATGCGTTTTGATTATGAGGGCCGCATCCACGGCAACTTTCCGGTGTCAGCGGGGTCCTAGCCGAGATGAAAGAAAAACTGGAGATCGTCTGCGGGCATTGTGATCGGATCGTCGCCCTGCCGGCGGCACGGCTCGCGGATCACCCGCGCTGTCCGGAATGTCATTTCGAGTTGTTCGAGGGTCGGCCCGTGCCGCTCACGGCGGGCAACTTCGACCGTCACGTCAGCCGCAACGATCTGCCTGTCGTGGTGGATTTCTGGGCGCCCTGGTGCGGCCCCTGTAAGGCAATGGCGCCCGCGTTCGAGGCCGCGGCAAGGCAACTCGAGCCGCGCCTGCGCTTCGCCAAGCTCAATACCGACGATGAGACGGCGCCCGCGGAGCGCTTTCATATTCGCAGCATCCCCACGCTGATCGTGTTCGATCATGGGCGCGAAGCGGCGCGTCAGTCCGGCGCCTTGGGCGGGGCGGCGCTGCGCCAGTGGTTGGAAAGCGGCATCGCGCAACTCAGAACCGGCTCGGCATCCACGGTCGATTGAGCTCGCACCAGGTGCGCCGGGGCCGGCGTACATTCGCTGAAACTTAGGTGGCGACGGTCGCCGGCAGCAAACGCTGGTATTCCTTTTTCACCACGGAATAGCACTCGCAAGTTCTCGCCTCGAGTCCCTTGCGGTTCAGCACGGTGATGTGACCCCGGGCATAACGAATCAGTTTCGCTTCCTGCAGCTTGAGCGCACCTTCGGTGACGCCTTCGCGCCGCACGCCGAGCATGTTGGCGATCAGTTCCTGGGTCATGATGAGTTCGTTGCTGTTCAACCGGTCCAAGCTCAGCAGCAACCAGCGACATAATTGCTGATCCAGAGAATGATGACGGTTGCAGACGGCGGTCTGCGCCATCTGCGTGATCAGTGCCTGCGTATAACGCAGGAGCAAGTGCAGGACCGGACCCGACTTGTCGAACTCGCCTTTGACGAACTGCCCCTTGAGCCGGTATCCCTTGCCGGCGCTTTGGACGACCGCGCGGCTTGGAGTCGATTCGCCGCCCATGAACAAGGCAACACCCACCATGCCCTCGTTGCCGACGACCGCGATTTCCGCCGACGCGCCGTCCTGCAGTACATAGAGCAGCGAGACGATCGCCGTGGTGGGAAAGTAAGCATGGGTCATCGTCGAGCCGGACTCGTAAACGACCTGCCCCAGCGGCAGGTTGACCGGCTCGAGCATGGGCTTCCACCGCGAAAATTCCGCTTCGGGCAGGGCCGCCAAGAGGTGATTGCTTCTAGATTCGCCGGGCATCGCACTGCATCCTTTCGACTCGAATCGACGACCCCTGTCGCGCGCCAGGAAAGCCCCGCAAAAGTATTATAGGATGCGATCGCGGTGCAGTATGTACGATACCGCACAGATTACCGGCGCGAGTGCACATCTCAACGGTGGCCGCCGCCTCCGTGACCGCCTCCGCCGCCGCGTGCGCCGCCCGGGATCGAGGGAGCGCCGCCGCCATGGCCGCCGCCGGGTCCACCGCCGCCAGGGCCATGCCCGCCCCCGTGATCACCGCCGCCACCAGGACCTCCGCCATGGCCGCCAGGACCTCCACCGTGGCCGTCCCCGCCGTGATCATTGCCACGGGGGGGGCCGACACGATAACCGCCGCCCCAACCGCCGTAGTCATAGCCATAGGGTTCGTAGAAACCCCCGTCGTAGTATCCGCCTCCGTCGTAGCCACCCCCTCCGTAGCCATACGGTGCGACAGCGCAGGCGGTGAGCTCAAGCGCACCTGTGAGCATGAGGGTGAGGCCCCAGCGGGCCACGCGAGAAGAATCCCAGTGAGCGACCGCCGCGCCGGCGCGGCTCATTTGGGTTCCGCCTTTGTATCGGTATCGGTCCATTCCATGACGCCGAAGGGGGCGCCATAGGGATCGGCCAAGAGCGCGATCCGACCTCCATGGCGGTCCAAGCGCGGTTCGACCAGGATCTTGCCGCCCAGGGCCTCGGCTTTGGCGGCCGCCGCGGCCGTGTCCTTGACACGAATAAAATTCAACCAATGCGCGTGGCGATGCAGGGTGTCTTTCGGCAAGGAGTTGATCCCAGCGCGCGCATAGTCCTGGCTCGACAAGACGACATGCTCGAGACCGTCCTCACTCGGCAGATCGAAGACGTCATAGCCGAACACCCGTTTGTAGAACTTTGCCGCTGCATTTGCATCCTCGGTGAGCAGCGCGCTCCAAATCCATTCGCCGGGTTCCGCCAGAAAATCGCCAGGATCTCCGCTCTTGGAGGCGATCACGGCGAACACCGCCCCGTCGGGGCTGGACAAGACCGCCTGTCGACCGCGTCCCTGATAACTCGTCGGCTGGGAGAGGATTTTTGCGCCGTCCGCGGCCGCCTTACGCACCGCCTCATCGGCATCATGCACCGCAATAAAGGTGAGCCAGCTCGATTGCTTGTGTTCGTCCGGTCTCACGGTCCGTTGCACCAATCCGGCGATGGGCCGACCGTCGGCGATCGCTACCGCATAATCGGTGTCGCCAACGTGGATTTCCCGGAAGCTCCAGCCGAGCAAGCCCGCGTAGAAGGTCTCCGCGCCGGCGAGGTTCGGCGTGACCAAATCGGCCCATACAACCTTGCCCTGGAGATGGGCCGGCTTGGCGTCATCCGACAAAGGAGGAAACTCAACGGGTTTAGCATTCGCCGTACCAAGGCCCGTCACCAAGGCGATGGCGCAGAGCGGGACGGTGCAAACGATGCGTTTCAATGCGCTGATCATCGAGGGTTCTCCAGCGAGGGGTCGAAGTGCCGGCCGATGATCGACGCGGGCGTGTACGGGGGTCTGTACGGCTGCGTACACAGTCGGGTCCCCTGCGCGCGCCCGTGCGTGTGCATCGTCGCTTGCGGTGAAGGCGCACACCGGTGAGACTCGGGCACATCGGAAGGGGTAAATGCAGCAATGAAACTTTCGGCGAAACGTTTTCGCGTACACCCGGGTTCGCCCGTGCATCTCGGTCACTGGCCGACCGAGGTCGGCGCCGCGTATCGTTCCGATGAGGATTACGCAGAGATCCTCGCTGACCGAGTCAAGCAGCTCGCGGAGCAACAGGAACTGCTGTACGCCAACGACCGCTACGCGATACTGCTGATCTTTCAGGCCATGGACGCCGCCGGCAAGGATGGCGCGATCGAGCACGTCATGTCGGGAGTCAACCCGCAGGGCTGCCAGGTGTTCAGCTACAAACACCCCAGCACCAACGAGCTCAAGCATGATTTTCTCTGGCGCACCTCCCGCGATCTGCCGGAGCGCGGCAAGATCGGGATTTTCAACAGGTCTTACTACGAGGAAGTCCTGATCGTCCGGGTGCATCCGAAGATTTTGCAAAGCGAAGGGCTGCCGCAGGGCATCGAAAACCGAAAACGCCTCTGGCATGAACGGTTCCGCTCCATCAACGATCTCGAGCGCCACCTGAGCGTGAACGGCACACGCATCGTCAAGTTCTTTCTGCACCTATCCAAAGAGGAGCAGCGCAAGCGGTTCCTGCAGCGCATCGACGAAGCGGACAAGAATTGGAAATTCAGTCTCGCCGACGTCGAGGAACGCCGCTACTGGAAGCAATACATGAAGGCCTACGAAAAGTGCCTCGCGGCCACGAGCAGCAAGGAAGCGCCGTGGTACGTCGTGCCCGCCGACGACAAACGCAATGCCCGGCTGATCGTCTCGCAGATCGTCCTCGAGACAATCCAGTCCCTCGAGTTGAAGTTTCCGAAAGTGACGGCGGCCCGTCGGCGTGAATTGCTCGACTTGCGCAAGAAACTCGCCCGGTGATCAGGCCACGCGGCGAACCCTCGCAGCGATGTCCAACGGGACCTTCGGGTCGTAGGGTGGCGCTTCCTGCACGGCGGCGCGCGTCAAATTCACGGTGACTTTTCCCTGCGACCAGCTCACGTCCTGAATCGACTCCGGCGCGATCAGGACGGCGTGGCCGACCCACCAGTTGCTCGTGTTGACGACGACGTAGCGAATCGCCCAGGACGGCTCATCGATCAGAAAGGCCTGCACATGACCGATGTCGCCGTCGCTGGCGTGGACGTGGTACTTTTCGAGCGCCTCACAGCTACGCAGGTGCGGATCGGCATTGCGGTGTTCGGTCGCCTCGGCATTTATGTCGGGAATATCGCCGCCCCCATAGCCGATGCCGGTCATCATCAGGCCGGGATAGGCTCCCTCGCCCCAGAGACCCGCGCCACCCCAATAGTACGGATAGCCGTAATAGCCCAAGTATTGGATTTCATGCTGCCGCGACACGGGCTTTTCCCAGTCGATGTCGGGACTGTCCTTGACCTGCTGCTTCGTGATGCTGACCGGAAGCACGTGTGCCGCGTCGTCTGGAACGCCGACCGAGAAAGGCGAGATCAGTACCTTGCGTGCCGCGAACCAGGGGTCGGTATCGACGACGAGGTAGCGGACGACCCACTGTTGATCGTCGAAGTAGAGATCCTTGATCCGGCCGATCGGGCCGTCGCTCGCGCCGATGACGTACTTCTCGAGTTCTTCGTTACTGCGCAGCATGGCGGTGAATCCTTCGGTTAGGGGGTGTCATGGTGCGCCCCGCCTTTGAGCCGGGTCTGTTCGCTGCCTCACATGACTCGGATGTCGGCACAAGGAACCGGACGTGGCCGTGACGGCCAACCATGCAGTTGTTACAAAGAGCCTCCGACATTTCTTCACGCCTGAGATCCGGGAGTCGCCTCCATCGGGCCGAGAACGCGCGCTGGTGGTCGCGCGCCCTGCGGCACGAGAGTTGCTAGCCTTCCCATCCTATGCACAAGCCGCCAGCCGCCACCGAGGCGCTCGATCAACTCTGCGTCAACACGCTCCGATTCTTGTCGGTCGACATGGTTCAGAAGGCCAACAGCGGCCATCCTGGCCTGCCGCTCGGCGCAGCGCCGATGGCTTACGTCCTCTGGTCGCGTTGGCTGAAGTTCAACCCCGCCAATCCCCTGTGGTTCGATCGGGATCGCTTCGTGCTCTCTGCCGGGCACGGATCGGCGCTGCTCTACAGCCTGCTGCACTTGTTCGGCTATGCGCTTGAGATAGCGGACCTCGAGCAATTTCGACAATGGGGCAGCAAAACGCCCGGGCATCCGGAGCGCGGGCACACGCCCGGAGTGGAGACCACCACCGGTCCTCTGGGCCAGGGGATCGCGAACGCGGTCGGCATGGCGATCGCCGAAGCGCATTTGGCGGCGCGTTACAACCAGCCCGGCTTGCCGCTGATCGACCACCGCACCTTTGCGATCGTCAGCGACGGGGATTTGATGGAGGGCGTAGCGTCCGAAGCGGCGTCGCTCGCCGGTCATCTCGGCTTGGGGAAACTCATTTGTCTTTACGACGACAACGACATCACGCTCGCGGGCGGCACGAACATCACGTTCACCGAAGACCGCGTGGCACGTTTTTCCGCCTATGGGTGGCACACGGTCGTCGTTCACGACGGCAATGACCTGGCGGCGATCGACGCGGCATTGCATGCGGCTGAGAGCGAACTGTCCCGACCCTCCCTGATCGTCGTGCACACCCACATTGGCTATGGCTCGCCCGAGCAGGACTCCTTCAAGGCGCACGGCTCGCCGCTCGGCGCCGAGAACGTGCGCAAGACCAAGCAGACGCTCTACTGGCCGCCGGCCCCGGACTTCTTCGAGCCCCCGGAAGCGATCGCGCATTGCCGGGAAGCGGGCGCCCGCGGTGCGGCCCTGGAGTCTCGCTGGAAGCAACAGACGCTCGCGTATGCACGCGCGCATCCGGACTTGTGGGCGGAGTTGAGTACGCGCATGGAAGCGAGGCTGCCGGCGGGTTGGGACTCCGACATTCCGATTTTTCCGGCGGACCCGAAGGGACTGGCGACGCGCGACGCGTCGGGTAAGGTCATGAATGCGGTGGCGCCGAAACTGCCCGCCTTGTTCGGTGGTTCCGCGGATCTCGACCCCTCGACGAAGACCGCGCTCAAGGGGCTCGGCGATTTCAATCCGACGAATAGTCCCACGACGGAAGATCATCAAGGCTCGACCGGGGGCGCATGGAGTCACCTCGGGCGCAATCTGCATTTTGGCGTGCGCGAACACGCCATGGGCGCGATCGTCAATGGTCTCGCCGCGCATGGCGCGCTGATCCCGTTCGATGCGACTTTTTTGATCTTCTCGGATTACATGCGACCGCCGATCCGGCTCGCCGCCCTCATGCGCCTGCACGTCGTTCATGTCTTCACCCATGACAGCGTGGCCCTGGGCGAGGACGGCCCGACGCATCAGCCGATCGAGCAATTGGCGAGTCTGCGCGCGATTCCGAACTTGCTCGTGATACGGCCGGCCGACGCGAACGAGACCGCGATCGCCTGGCGCGTGGCCCTCGAGTCCAACGATCGACCGATCGCGCTCGTCCTCACGCGGCAAGAGCTGCCGACGCTGGACCGCAGCCGCTATGCGTCGGCCGACGGTCTGCGACAGGGCGCGTACGTGCTCTACGAGACGCCCGGTCGGGAGCCGAACTTGATATTGATTGCCACCGGCTCGGAGGTCGCTTTGATCCTCGCCGCCGCGACCCGGCTCGAAGCCGATGGCATCGGCGTGCGCTGCGTGTCGATGCCCTGCTGGGAGTTGTTCGACGCGTTGTCCCCACAGGCGCGGGATGCCGTGCTGCCGCCGCGGATCGGTGCTCGGCTCGCCGTGGAATTGGGGGTGTCCCAGGGATGGGACCGGTACATCGGAGGGCAGGGCGAGATGGTGGGTATCGAACACTTCGGCGCATCGGCCCCCGCGGAGGTGCTGCTACGCGAATTCGGCTTCACCAGCGAGGCGGTTTATGCACGGGCCAAAGCGTTGATCTCGCGCAGTACGGCCGGCAACTGATCTGGCGGCCGGCTACGACTTATTCGGATCGCGAGTGGATCGCCGCAAGCCTTGCGGCTGCGGGAGCGGCTCGTGGCGCTGCGCGCTCTAAGGACTGCCTACGGTAGGTGTCAGATAAATCGCCGTAGCCCGGCCGATCTTGTCGCTCTTCGAGCCCGCCACCCCGTAGCCCACGCCGATCGAGCCGTGGGTTCCGACCAAGCCGGCGCCGACGCCGGCGCCGATCCCATCGACAACTCGATCGCTGACGGCTCGCAGGAGGAGGCCGTTGGCGCCGAGTTTGGCCGCTTGCCGCGCGAGGCGCTCGATCACGATGCGGGTTCGAGCGGCATCCGAAAAGGACAAGGAATGGTCACTGCTGCTCTCGAGATATGCGATTTCCTCGAAGGGCACGGCGGGAGGCTGCAGAAAGATTCGCACCTGCGCGACGGGTATCGGTTTGCGCGGGGTTCCGACCACGATCGGCGCGGAAGAACAGGCCCCCAGCGAGAAGCACAGCGCGACCAGCACGACGCGAACCAAGCTGGGTCTGGGCACATCGATCACGGCTCCTGGACTCGATAACCGAAATCGGACAAGTCTTGCAGCAGTCCATGCGCTCCCAGGAGCATGTCGAGGTCGATCACGGCGAGCACCGCGCCGGCACCCTGCAGACGGGCCTCGAGCGCGGTGAGCCAGGCATCCTCGGTTCGCCGCCACGGCGTGACCGCTGCGCCCTCCCCGTCCAGCGTCGTAGCGCAGGCCGTCATGCTGGAAGGCGGCAGGGAACGCAGGCGCGCGACGTCACCGCCGGCCCAGGCATCAGCACGCGCGGCGAGCGCGGGAACACCCGTCTCGACGGTCTCGACCAAGGTCGTAAAACAGGCTCGCTCGGCTGCGGCGGGCAGGGAACGCAGGCCCCGCAGCAGGTCCGAGGCACCCGGCGTCTGCAATTCCGTAATCGACACGTGTTTCTCTCGGGCCAGCCTGCGCACGGCGAGCGAAACGTCGAGGCGGTCCGAAAGTCCCCTGACCGCGAGCGCTCGCTCTTCGAGCAGGGCACCTGCGATGATCGGGCGATAGCGTTCCCATTGATCGCGGCTTTCGCCGAATTGCGCACGCTGCGCCGCGAAACGCGCGTACAGATCCGGCGGCAATACGTCGCGCAACCTTTCACCGTGGGGCAGCAACAGCAGGTCACGCTCCGCAATCAACATCCAGAACGCGCGCGGCACGGAAAGCTCCACCGGTTTGGCCAGGATGACGCTGTCGACTGCGCCGAGCACCTGCGTGACTTCGCGGGCGCGCCAGGTCATGCCGACCGGCAAAGGCGATACCGTCCCGAGTATCCAGAGGCGCGCCCCGCCGCCACTCACCTGCCAAAGCCCGGGACCCGTCCTCTCGCCGCTGACGATGAGTGGCGGCAGGTCGGCGGGCGACGCGCCGGGATCGGCGACGGACCAGGCGCTCGGGACACCGCCCAGCACGAGGCAGAGACCGAGACTTCCGCGCAGGCAGCGAACGCTGCGCCGCATCGATCTCAAGGCGACCCACCCGAGGCTGGAAGTCTGTCTGAGTATTTCACGTTGCCGCGCGAAGTTATCAGACAGGCCCCAGGGGAATCATCACTTCGTTGCGGCGCATGAACCACGGGGTCCATGGTGGATTGTAGCGCGCGAGCAGCGGCGGCCCGATCGCGGACCAATGATGATCGGTAATGAAGAGCCGCAGTTCCTCGGTCCTCTTCGCCACGTCGCTTGCGAATGCCAAACCGGAAAAACGCACGACCACCATGCGAGCTGCGGGGACGTCGACGAGATGCACGCGCGCGTCGTTGGGAGTAGGCAGCGTGGCCAGGGTTTCGCCCTGCGGCATGATGAACCGCACGGTCCATGTGCCGGCCTGCTGGGATTGCACGACCGGGGCAGTCATCGCGATCTTCTGCCCGGGGTTCTCGTGTTGTACGACCGGTGCGGTCATCGCGATGCTCTTCTTGCGGGTGTTGCCGCCGAAGATGTACGCGGCTAGCAGCCGAAAGCCGCGACTGCCGGCCTCGTCCTGGCCGCCGGCGACCGTGACCTCGGCGGCGACCAAGGCGGGATAATCGCGCACCTCGAACGCGCCGTCGGTGGAGACGAGTCGAAACGGTGGCTCATCGACGGCCATAGCTTTGCCCCCGAGCACGAGAAGAACGACGAGTAGGGTCCAACGGAACGCAGCCATGGCTGGATTATCGCACTGTTCGCCTAAGCCAGCTGATCTCGATAGACGGCGCAGTCCGTCGCGTAGCAGCTACAGGCGGCCGCCTCGAGCCCGGCACGGTCGAGGACTTCAAGGTCACCACGGTGATACTCGATGAGCCCGCGCCGCTGCAACTCGCCGGCGGCGGCGGTTACACCGACACGCCGCACACCGAGCATGTACGACAGGAACTCGTGGGTGACGTGAAAGCGGTCTGCCTGAGCGCGATCCTGGGTCATCAGCAACCAGCGAGCCAAGCGCTGTTCGATCAGATGAAATCTCACACAGGCGGCCGCACCCGCGAATTGCGCCATCAAGACGTACGCATAAAGATTCAAGACGCGGCGCAAGGGCGCGGACTTGTTGAGCTCGCGGGTAAATTTGGCCGCATTGATGCGCCACGCGGGGCCCGCACCCTGCACGAGGGCGCGTAGCGGCGCGCCGGTGACGCCGAGCGCCAGTTGCATGCCGAGCATCCCCTCGCAACCGATCATACCTACCTCCAGCAGGGACTCCCGATCGACGTCGACGATGCTGACCAGCGAGACGAAGCTCTGCGTCGGAAAATACGCATAGCGCGTACGATCCCCGGGCTCGCACAAGACCTCCGCGAGCACGAGTTCGATGGGCTCGCAGAGTTCGAGCAGGTCCCGACGCTGCTGCCGCGGCAGGCGCGCAATCAGTTGATTCTCGGCGTGAATGAACTCCTCCTGAGTATCGGCGATATTTTGAGTTTTGCTACCGATGCATAGCATGTCCCGTTCATCCAGCGGGCACCGTCTGCCAGCCCACATTAGGTCGGCAGCGCCGCTCAATCGCGTGCCGTAGGCTATCCCTGACGTAGTAAAGGGACACCGACCGCTGCTGTTGCCGGGTCGGATGAGTCACCGTCCACTCCCCGGCATTGCTGATGCCCCCCGCTTTCCGATAGGTGCCTGAAATGACCAGCCTCGTGCGAGATCTCATCAATACCGTTCACGGAGCAGGCGACACGTCGCATTCGGTCGACGCCCACATGCAGAAAGTCCTGGACCAACTCGCGCAATTGCACGGTCAGGCCATTGAGAATTTGGACGCGGCGCAGGCACGCGTGCAACCGAGCCCTGCCGATGCCGTGTCGGCTCTTTTGCGTGCACAAGGCAGGACCCACTCGCCGGAGTCGCTGATCCCCAGCGTCAAGTCCGAGGACCGTAGCATACCCGGCGTCAACGGCACGCTGGAGATTCGGATCTATACGCCCGAGGGCAAAGGGCCGTTCCCCGTCGTCGTGTACTTTCACGGCGGTGGCTGGGTTATCGCCGACAAGGACACCTATGATGCAGGGGCGCGGGGCATGAGCGAGTCCGCCGCGGCCATCGTGGTGTCGGTCGATTATCGGCGTGCCCCGGAGCACCGATTCCCGACCGCCTGGAACGACGCCATTGCCGCGTATGACTGGGTCACCACGAATGCGCTAGCCCTCAACGGTGACCCCGAACGCGTCGCTTTGGCCGGTGAGAGCGCCGGCGGCAATCTCGCGGTGGCAACGGCGATCGCGGCACGCAACCGCGGAACCAACAAGGCAGTCGGCGTGCTCGCGATCTACCCCGTCGCGCAAACCGGGAACACCGCAACGCAGTCCTATGATGACAGCGCCCATGCCAGGCCGCTCAACAAGGCGATGATCGCCTGGTTCCTCGACAAGCTGGTCACGAGTCCCGCGGACAAGGCTGATACTCGCTTGGATCTGATCAACGCGGATCTCGTGGGCCTGCCTCCGGTCACGATCATCAATGCCGAGATTGACCCGCTGCGCAGCGACGGAGAGATGCTCGAGATGGCGCTCAAGGAAGCCGGTGTGGATGTCACCCGCAAGGTCTACACCGGAGTCACGCATGAGTTCTTCGGCATGGCGGCGGTCGTACCGAAGGCGCAGGACGCCGTTGAGTTTGCAGGCGCTCAACTCAAACGCGTATTCAATGGCGCCGTACTCGCGGACGCTGGGCATACCCGCGCCGCCCACGCCGGCGCACAACCCCGTGCGCGCCTTGAGCCCAAGGACCCGGGCGCCGCGCGACTCAAGGCCATCGGCTACGCGGCGAAGCATTCTTTCAGCGATCTCAAGCCGTTCAAGTTCGAGCGCCAGGCGGCGCGCGCCGACGAAATCGAGATCGACGTATTGTTCTGCGGCGTCTGCCACTCCGACATTCATCAAATCAAGAATGAGTGGAGCAACACGGTCTACCCCTGCGTTCCCGGCCATGAAGTCGTGGGCCGAGTGACCCGTATCGGCTCGACCGTGACGCGGCATGCGGTCGGTGACCTCGTCGGCGTCGGTTGCATGATCGACAGTTGCCGACAGTGCGAGCCCTGTCTCGCGGGCGACGAGAATTATTGCGAAGGACCTAACAGCTGGCTCGCGACCTACAATGGGCCGATGATTCCGGCGGCCAAGGCCCCGGGCGGGAAGAATACCTACGGGCGGGACAATACCTTCGGCGGCTATTCCAACGTGCTCGTAGTGCAGGAGGATTTTGCGCTCAAGATCCCTGCAAATCTTCGGCCGGAGGTCGCTGCACCGATTCTCTGCGCGGGGGTCACCACGTACTCGCCCATGAAGCACTGGGGAGTCAAACCGGGGGATCGCGTGGGCATCATCGGTTTTGGCGGCCTAGGCGACATGGCCGCGAAGATAGCGCTCGCGATGGGCGCCGAGGTGACGCTGTTCACGACGACCAAGGAGAAACTCGCGGAGGCCGGACGCCTGGGCGCGAAAGCCGTGCTCGAGTCGGACAAACAGGCGTTCGAGGCGCACGAGGGGAAATTCGATTTTATCCTGTCGACGATCCCGAAAAAGCACGACATCAATCCCTATATCCCGCTTCTGAAGCGGGACAAGACGCTTTGCGTCGTCGGTGCGCTGGAACCCATGGAGGGCGTTAACAATCAAATTGTCGCGTTTCATCGCAAGAATGTCGCCGGCTCCTTGATCGGAAGTCTGCAGGATACGCAGGAGATTTTGGACTTCTGCGCCCAGCACGATATTGGTCCCGACATCGAACTCATCGACATCGATCAGATCAACGAGGCCGTCAAACGCGCGATCGACGGCGAAGTACGCTTTAGAAGCGTGATCAACATGGCTTCGATCGCGCCGGACGACCCCAATGCGACGGTCGAAGACTCCGCAATCTTCGTTGTCGAATGATGCAAAAACTTCAAGTCGGCCGATTCTTACACGCTGAGCCGGGCGGGCCCGTACAGACTGTCCTCGGTGCGCCGGGTAGCCTCGAGCCAATGAAGAAAAGCGCTTCGGAGCGGCGCGGCGCCGCGTGGCGAGCTAGCGAAGTTCGCCCCCCGCATCTTGATCATGACGCCAGTGCCGACCTCGCCCGCGTGCTGGGCGGCATCGGCACACCCCCGGAATCCCATGCCTTGGCGGCGCGCCTGGCGGCCGCAATCGAGGATCTGGGCAGCAACGCGTGGGTGTGATGAGAAACGCGACGTCGGTGTGCTCCTGGACGGCGCCCGCCGTCTTGCTCGCGACGAGCTTGTGCTCTGGGTGCGCCGTGTGGGGTGGCGTGTCCGACGCCGAACCGGGGTATGAATCCAACCACTATGGCGTGGACTTCTACGAGCCTTTCGACAATTCACGCAGTTACGGACCGGGATATCTGGTGGGCCCACCCAATCGCGCGCCCCTGTTCCCTCACGATGAAGGCGAGCGTTCGTCGGGACGCAGTCTGGGTTTGTCCCCGAATCCAGCGCCGTCGATCCCGACGCCGGCACCGAACCCGGCGCTGCCGACTTCGCCGGTGGAAACACCGGTCCATTAGGACGTGCGGCGGATTGCCGATCTCCATGCGGCGGCGTTACAGTGTTTCCGCGGGCGCGAAGAACACCAGGACCTGTAATTCTTCAAGGATGTCGTAAAAACGGTGGCTCTCCCTTGCCGCAACGAAGAGGAGGCTGCCGGGACCCACCGTCCGATGCTCCTCGCCGCTACGAAATCGGGCGCGGCCTCGTACAACGTAATAGAGCTCGTCCTCGGCATGCGATGACTGCGGATCGATATCGCCCACCGGGAGCACGTAAAGACCGGCGCTCATCGAGGCGACACGCAAAAATTCGAGATAACTCTTACCGCTCGTGACGCGTTGCCGTTCGACGGCCTCCACGTCGGTCAGCGAATCGTTGTCTTGGACACTGTTCATCTCGAGCCTCATTCATCAGTCGAACACGGTGAGCCGAGCGGGATTCTGCACAAATTCGACGGCTGCATGGATATCTGACTCGATCGTGCGTCCGCGACTCAAGGGCGGCAACGCATCGATCGGGAAATACGCCGCCTCGGAAGTCTCGCTCCCAGGAGTGGGCGCGTGTGCGTCCACCCGCTCACAGTAAAAATAGAGTTTGTAGAAATCTCGGGTATCCGGGCGGTAGGCGTGTTTGGCCTTGTGGCGGACGGCGTATAGAGCCGTGGCTTTGACGGCCAGTCCCGCCTCCTCCCAGACTTCCTTCTCGATGTTCTCACCGGCGGAACGGCCTACGTCCGCAAAGCCGCCTGGCATGGCCCACAGCCCATCGGTCAGTTCCCGCACCAATAAAATCTTACCCTCATCGAACACCGCCGCTCGAACCTCGACTTTGGGCGTAGCATAACCCGTGCCGAAATCGGCGGGCAGATCGGGGACCATCTCGACCGGCGAGTCAGCCAGAGCGGTGAGCATGCGTGCGGCGATCGCACCGATTTCGTCGTAACGCTCCTGATCGAATGAATCCTCGGTGAAATGCCGGCCCGTCGAGGCAATGCTCTGCAACCGTTTGACCCAGCTCAGCCAGCGATCTTCCATGGCACTAGGCAGCGCGAAGGCGTATCGGGCGAGGGCGGAAGGGGCGCAGCGCCGCGAGCAACAAAGCCTCGGCAAGCAAGGCAAGCACTGCGCCGATGACGACACCGCAAACGATCGCGCTGGGACTCAAGGGCACCGTGTAACTGTATTCGTCGCGGGTCTCGCCGAGGATCTGCGGATCCGGATGCAGGATCATGTGGAGGATCTGGCGCAGGAGCGGAACACGCAACGCCGCCAACTCTGCCGATAATGCGGTCAGTCTGTCGTAAAGGGCGCGGATATTCTTCGCCTCGCTCTGGAACGCGGGATCTGGACTCGCCTGGTGATGCGCGATCAAGGCGCCGACGTCGCCGCCGAAGACCTCATTGGCGGTCTGCTGAAAGCCGCTGAAATTCTTGACCGCCTCGCTCTGATGCGCGCTCACCCTCTTGACATACTGGTCGACGAAACCCGGCAGCTGCACGCCTATCAGCAAGCCGACGGAAAACACGATCAAGCGCAAATAGCCGGTCAGCATCGACCCCACCTCCCGTGAGTTGTACGGCGAGCGCGGCTCTTCGCCGCGTTGCGGAAGATGATACGCTGCCGTCCGAACCAGATCACGGGGGTATCGTCCCATGGAAAAAATCGCCGGTGTAGCCATCTTTCTCGTGGGCCTGCTGATTCTGTTCTTCGGCAACGCTCACTTCTTCTAGCTGAGCTGAACGGGCGGCCCGCTATTTGGTCGCTTTTTGGGGTTTCGGCGCGCCAAGCACTTTGATCGCGGCCATCGCATCGTACAAACTGGCATCGGGATGCGCCGAGCAGTGTTTGGCCAGGGCCGCCGAGAACTGCGGCAAAACGGCTGCATCGATCACGTGCCCACCGGCCTTGCCGACCGAGAAGCCATACAACCACATCATGATCGTCGTGGCACTCTGCGGATCCGATTGCACCATGTCGGCATGACGGGTTTCGAACACCGTGCATCCCAGGGTCGACAGATCCATCGGATTGGTTTCCACCAGCTTTACCGCCACGACGGAGTCGAGCAAGGTATTCGCGGGGTGGGCTTTGCATTCCGAATCGAGCGCGTTGCCGAACTGCTGCAAGGCGTTGCCATACATGGCGTGTCCTCCCGACTTCGCCACCGCGAACCCGAATAGCCACATGACGACGTTGACGGCATCGGTACCCTGAGACGCTTGCGTCTCGGCTGCCGCGGGGGTGGGGGGATTCATCAGCGTGTTCTCGTATTGGTCACAGCTCAGGCTGCTGAGGCTGATTTCGCTGGCGCGACTGCTCGAAGGCAACAAGAGCCAGATCGCGACGAGCGCGGTGGCGGCGTATTTCATGAAATCTCCGATCGTTTCAAAAAGTGGACCTGGACGCAGCTGCGCGATTCGGCGCCGTGCTCCAGGCGATCAAGACGAGCAGCGCGACCTGCACCGGCAGGCGCAGCACCAGCAGCCAGTAAGGGACACCGAAGGCGCCGGCATGCTGCAGCATGTAGACGTTCGCTGGCGTCACCGCGATCGTGAGTGCGAACAGACCCCAGCCCGCGGCACGTCGAGTCAGGTTCAAGAGCAGCCCCGCAGCACCAAGCAATTCGAACACGCCGACCACGAGCACCGTGAGCCGCGGCTCAGGAATAGAGGGCGGGACGATGCGCATTTCGAGATCGGTCAAAGCGAAGTGAGCAATACCGCCGACAAGGAACCACAGGAAGACGAAACCCAGACCTGCAATTCTTGCGCGACTCAAGCGGGGGAGGATCGATCCGGCGGTGTTCGGCGGCGTCATGGCTCAATGGCAGGCTGGTCTCATATCGCGAGTTCGAATGGAAGGCTACTGGCTAGTCGGCCCAAGGACATTCCTCGGACCGACTGGAATTGGTGCCCTGAGAGAGATTCGAACTCCCGACCTATTGTTTACAAAACAATTGCACTACCGCTGTGCTATCAGGGCGCAGAATCCATTATAGCGCGTTATGCATAGCGTCATAAAAATGCGGCGGCGCGGTGGGAGCTTTGTTAAGTAGCGTACAGATTCTCTCCGGTCGTCACGAGATCATCATGCCTTGTTCTTCACGAGGTTCTACTGATGAAATCGAAAAGCTATGCGGTAATGGGTGCCTTACTCACGGTCGCGCTTGCGAGCCCGGCGGTGTTTGCGGCGTCTAAGGCGGATATCGATGCCGGCGTCGCTCGTACCCGGCATGAATTCAGCCACCTTGACCCGCAGAACAAGGACTTGGCGGACAAGGCCTACGGCGAACTCGTATTTCCGGAACTGACGAAGGGCGGTGTGGGCATCGCCGGGGAATTCGGCGAGGGCGCCTTGGTGGTCCATGGCAAGACGCAGGCGTACTACAGTCTCACGGCGGCCTCCATCGGCTTGACGCTCGGTGGAGCGCAGCACAGCGAGGTTTTGCTGTTCATGACGCCGGATGCGCTCAACAAATTCGAGAACACCAAGGGGTGGTCGGTGGGCGCGGATGCCGGTGTTGCATTGATTTCTTCCGGCAGCACCAAGTCCTACGACACGGAAACTCTCAAGAAGCCGATCCTCGCGTTCGTCTTTGGCGAGAAGGGACTGATCGGCGATGCGTCGGTGGAAGGCGCGAAGATCAACCAGATCGAGCGCTGAAACCCGAACGGATTCTCTTCGAGGTAGCCCCCTCGCCATCGGCCCGCCATCCTGGCGGGCCGAAGACCGTTCCGATCGCCGCGCGCAGCGAGCGCGCCGCGAGGAGATCGCGGCACATCGCGCCCCATTCGTGGAAGGCGATACGCAGCGGATTATAGGTGGCGATGTTCTTCACGATGCCGTAGCGGGGTCGCTCATCGAGACTCTCCTCGGCGAAGCTCCCGAACAGCCGATCCCAGATGATCAAAATCCCGGCGTAATTGCGGTCCAGATAGCGCGGGTTGGAAGCGTGGTGAACGCGGTGATGCGAGGGCGTGTTGAAAATGGCCTCGAACCAGCGCGGCATTTTCCCGATCGCTTCGGTGTGGATCCAGAACTGGTAGATCAGGCTGAAGCCCTGCTGTGCCAGGATCATCTCGGGCGGAAAGCCGAGGAAGGCCAGCGGCACCCAGAGCATCCAGGTGCCGACGATGACGCCGGTCCAGGACTGGCGGACCGCGACCGACAAGTTGTACTCCTGCGACGAATGATGATTGACGTGCGCTGCCCACCAGAATCGGCATTCGTGGCTGATGCGGTGGAACCAGTAGTACGTTACATCGTCGAGGAGGACGATCGCGACCCAGGCCCACAGGGAGTTCATCGGGATGGTGTACAGATGATGGCGATAGGCTGCGCAGAGGCCCGCGAATACCGTGCCCGCCATCAGTAAATTCATGCCGAGATTGCCGGCAATCATGCCGAACGAAGCGAAACTGTCGGCGACTCGATAGCGCCCGCGCACGAGCCGAAAGCGCGCCAGCGCCGCCTCGGCCACGATCATCAGTGCCGCGAGGGGGTAGAACCACTGGGGAAATTCAGGTCGCCATTCCATCGCCCGTAGTCTACGCGAGGGACTGTGCGCGTTCGATGGCCGGGCGGGAGAGCATTTACCGTTGATCGGCGCTTGCGCCCTGGACGGTGTTTAGCCCCCCTAGACCTCCGTTCCAAGCACGATCGGCGAACCATCGGCGAAGCGTTCGTGGCGAAACGGCGCAGGATCGACCGATGGTGGTTCTCCCAGGGCCATCTGGGCGGCCAGGCGGCCGGCGGCGGGTCCAATGCCGAAGCCGTGGCCCGAGAAGCCGGTGGCAACGGTGAGGCCGGGCACGGACGCGACGGGGCTGATATAGGGGATGACGTCCGGCGTCACGTCGATATAGCCGGCCCAGTGCTGGACGATGGGCACGCCGCGGAATGCCGGGAACAGCGTTTGCATCGCGCTCAGCGCTTGTCTGTTCAGGGGCGCATGCGGCGCGGGATCCAGCACGCGCTGCTGCTCGAACGGACTGGGTCCGTCGAGGCGCCACCGACGCGGCGCGCGCAGCTCGAACGTCGATTGGGCATTCCAGCGTGGATTGAGCGCAGTCGCCTCCTTGCGTATCGTCGGCCAGAACTCGCGCAGATAGCGCCATGAATCGGGGACGATCGGGACGATGTAACCAGACCCTTTCGCGAGTGTATAGCCACCATCGAGCCGCTTGCGATAGCCGACGTCGGTGAGATAACCGCAGGTGGAGGGACCGCCGCTCAGGGGTGCCGTCCGCATCACCGACGACAAGACTTTCAGCTGCGGTAGTCGCACGTCCAGGCTCGCGCAGAACAGGCTCGACCAGGCGCCGCCGGCCAGGATGACGCTATCGCAGGCGATGGTGCCGCGTTCGGTGACCACGCCGCGTACCCGGCCTCCGGCGAGGTCCAACCCGCGGACGGCGCACTGCGTCATGACGGTCGCGCCATGGCGCTGTGCGGCGCGCGCAATCGCCGGCGCCGCCCGTTGCGGCTCGGCGCAGCCGTCCGTCGGGACATACAAGCCACAGCGGAAACTGCGGGTCGCGCCCGGCAGCAAGGCGGCGAGCTCGGCGCCGCGGAGGAGGCGTGAGCCGATGTCGTAGGCCCGCGCCATCGCGAGCCAGGCCTCGTAGTAGCGTTCGTCGGCTTCCGTGTCACCGAGGTAGAGGCAGCCGCACTCGCGAAAACCGGTCTCGTATTCGGTCAGCCGGTTCATGTCCCGCCAAAGCGCGAGACTCTGGACGATCAAGGGCATTTCGCGCTCGTCGCGTCCCGCCTGACGGCACCAACCCCAATTGCGGCTGGATTGCTCACCGGCGATATGGCCTTTTTCGCAGAGCACGACTGGGATGCGGCGCTGTGCGAGGCTCAGCGCCGCCGACGTCCCGATGATGCCGCCGCCGATGATCACGACGGAGGCAGAGCTCGGTAAGGTTTCGTCAGGAACGATCGAATCGACGTAAGGACCCATGCGGGTATGATCCGGGCATCGCCGCAATGATGCAATGCCATGCGTGGAAGACTCTGACGATGCCGACGGTAATCGACGATCTCGCGGACACCACGCGCACCGCCTTGGAAGCTCTGGGTTTGCCGCTCGTGGAGACCTTCCTGGCCGACTGGCCGCGCCTGCGGCATTCGCGACCGGTGACCCCGAAGGCGCTGCCCGTGTTGCGCCATCTCACGACGATCGCGGCTGCACCGCCGCGCGTGGCTTCGGCCCTCGTCACGGACTTCTTGCGCTCCGCAGCCGGACTCACCTGGCACCAAACCTATTCAGCCCAGGAGTTGGACAGGGCCTTTCTCGACAACTACGGCTATACCGAACTACTCGGCGCGAAAGGTCCGCGTTGCAGCGACCGCCTCGCCGCGGGGTTCTTATTGCTCGGGCCGAATACCTTCTATCCTCGCCATCGGCACCCTGCCGAGGAGCTTTATCTGCCCCTGTCCGGAACAGCGGAATGGCAGCAGGTTGATACGGTCTGGCGCGGGCAAGAACCCGGAACCCTAATACACCATCGTAGCGACGAGCCGCATGCGATGCGTACCGCAGCGGAGCCCTTGCTGGCGCTCTATCTCTGGCGCGGAGCGGATCTCGCGCAGAAAGCGCGACTCAGCGACTGAGCCTGGAATCCTTAGGCAACCGCCGCCAGCGCGATGTTACGGACCGGGGTTCGCAGCCTGCGCCTGTGCTTCGCTCTCGCGGCGGCGGGATTCGAACTCGTCGCCCGGCAACCATTCGACGGTCTTGGGTGCCGTCAGCGCCTCCCATCCCAGGGCATAACCGAATTGAGCGAGCGCCGCGTTGCTGGAAAAATCCATGTCGGCGCGATACTCGTCACTCGGCTGATGATAGTGCTTGGCCGTGTATTCCTCGGCCTGTTCCTTGCCCCATGCGGGGGGATGGCCGACCCACTTCAAGGCCGTATTGATCGAGAAAGCCGGCACGCCGGTCCGCGCGAGACTGAAGTGATCAGAACGGTAGTAATGACCGGCGCCGGGTTCCGGATCGGCCTGGATCTCGTAGTCGAACGCGGCCGCGGTCTTCTGGACCGTCGGATAGAACGTCGTCCGTTCGGCCCCGGTCACGTTGACGGACGCCGGCAGGCCGATCGGGGGAACCGCATCAAAATTGAGGTCCAGGGCGATCGCGGCCGCTGGGATCGGCAAGTGCTTGCCCCAATAGTTGGAGCCGAGCAGGCCCTTTTCCTCCGCGGTCACGGAGACGAACAGCACCGGCTGCGGCGGCTTCGCCGCCGACGCTGCATAGGCGCGCGCGAGTTCCAAAAGGATCCCGCAACCCGTGCCATTGTCGACGGCCCCGTTGTAGATATTGTCACCGCTGCGGGCGGGATCGATGCCGAGGTGATCGTAGTGGGCGCTGTAGACGACCGCTTGCTTGGGCGGCCCGGCATCCGTCCCCTTCAAGATCGCGACGACGTTGTTCGACTCGAAGCGTCGGACCCTGCTCACGATCTGCGCCTTGAAACGCACGGGCAGCTCGCGCGGCTTGAAGTTTCGCGTACCGGCCAGCGTGAACTCGCGGTCGATATCGAGACCCGATGCGCTGAAAATCTTGCGTGCCACATCCCATTGGATCCACGAGGCGGCGGCGAGCTTCGGGTCGGTGTCGTCGCGCAAATACACCTCCTCTCCGCTCCAGGAATTGCGCACGACGTCCCAGGGGTAACTGGCAAGATCCGTGCGATGCACGATCAACACACCGATAGCGCCTTTGCGCGCGGCCTGCTCGAACTTGTAGGTCCAGCGACCGTAATAGGTCATGGACTCGGCTTTGAAGAACTTCGGATCCTTGGACGGGGGCTCGTTGACGAACAACAGGAGCACCTTGCCCTTGACGTCGATGCCGCGAAAATCGTCCCAGCGATATTCGGGGGCGTCGATGCCATAGCCCACGAACACGATCGGCGCATCGATGTCGACGCCCGAGGTCTGGGTCTGATTATTGGTGACGAAGTCGGTGCCCAGTTGCAAAGCGATCGGCTCGCCGTGCGCGGGTTCCAGGGTGACGGTCGTCGCCGGCAGGGTATTCACACCCGTGAATCGCACTTTCTGCAGATAGCCGCCGGCATCGCCGGCGGGCTCGAGCCCATCGAGCGCGAACTGGGCGGCCATGTATTGCGCGGCGATGTCGCCGCCGCGCGCCCCCGTGCCGCGGCCTTCGAGCAAATCATCGGACAGAAACCGCACGTGGGCGCGAATGTGCTCCGCGTCGATGCTGAGTATGCTCGTCTGTACGGCAGCCGGCAGGCCCAACTTGGCGACGGCGGCGGTCGTAGCCGCAGAGCCGGCAGCGGCAGCCGCGCCGCTCGCAGCGGAGGCGGCCTGGGCTTCGAGCGGCGAGACCATGGCGTTTTCGGCCCGTGCGACCCCCACTACGACGGTCAACAGGGTCATCAGCAATGTCGGTACTGGGCGTGCCTGCATCGATCTTCCTCGAGTCTGTATCAACGATGCGTAACATGATACATAGACGGGATGAACCAACACAGAACTTCCCTTGCCTTCTTAGCCCTTTGCGCGATCGCCTGCATGACGAGCGTCGAGGCGGCTCCCGCCGCGCCCGTCGATCCGGGGCTTGCGGCCGCGGTCGCGGACCCGGCGCGCACGCCGGCGTTCGTCGCGCGGGACATCGCGCGCCACCCCGCCGCCGAGCTCAGTTTCTTCGGCCTAAAACCGGACGATACCGTCGTGGAGTTGTGGCCGGGCGGGGGCTACTGGACCGAAATCCTCGGCGCCTATCTCACGCCGAAGGGAAGTTATTACGTGGCCTTGCCGCCGGCCGGCAATGCGGAAGAGGATGCCGGCGTTGCGAAGTGGCGGGCGCGCGTGGCCGCCGAGAAGGATCGCCTCGGCACGATTCATGAGACGACGCTGGGACGTGATCATTACGAGATCGCGCCGCCAGGCTCGGTCGACGTGGTCCTGACTTTCCGCAACTTGCACAATTGGATGGACGATGGGTACGCGGCCGAAGCGCTGGCGGCCTGCTTCAAAGCTTTGAAGCCGGGCGGGATATTGGGCATCGAAGAGCATCGTGGCCGCAACGACCGCCCGCAGGACCCGCATGCGAAGGACGGCTACGTACGGCAGGATTACACGATCGCACTGGCGAAGAAGGCCGGCTTCCGTCTGGTCGGGACGTCGGAGATCGATGCGAATCCCCGCGACACGAAGGACTGGGTCGACGGTGTCTGGACCTTGCCGCCGACTTTGTCCCAGGGAGACAAGGACAAAGACCGGTACCTCGCGATCGGTGAAGCCGACAACTTCGTCCTGCGCTTCCGCAAACCCAGGCACTGATCAGCGCAGCAGCGTCTCCACGGACTCGGTCAATTCGTTCGAGTCCGGCGTGACGTCGCTGTCGTAATAGGCCGTGACCTTGCCTTGCGGCGAGACCAGGTACTTGTTGAAATTCCAGGACGGCTCGTGACCGCTCTGCCGGATGAGTTCGCGGAAGACCGGATTCGCCGCCGCACCCCTGACGGGCAGCGGCGCCAGCATCGTGAACGTCACGCCATAATTCAGATAACAGACTTGTGCGGTTTCCGCCTCGTCCTTGGCCTCTTGATTGAAATCGTCGGAGGGGAAGCCGACGACGACGAGCCCGCGCTGGCGATAGCGTTCGTACAGGGTCTCCAGACCCTTGAACTGCGGCGTATAGCCGCAGTGGCTGGCCGTGTTCACGAGCAACAGCGGTCGTCCCGGAAACGCCTTGCAGATGTTGACCGTCTCTTCGGAGTGCAGTTTCTTGAAATCATGATTGAGGTAGGCCGGGCAATCGGCGGCCCGCACCGAGGCGGCGACGAAGAGGACGACGAACAGCAAATGGCGCGGCTTGAGCATCTTGGCTCCCCATTCTTTGAGTTTGAACGGAGCAGTATAGGACCCGGCACCCACGGTTCAGAAGGCCGTCGCGATCACCCTGCGGAGTGGACGATTTCACGCCCGGCGTAGGATAATTGCGCCGATCAATCGACCGCCGAGGACACCCGTATGATCAAACTGCGTCGCCGCGCCTTATGCCTGGGACTGCTGCTGATGAGCTTCGGCTCGTGGACCTACGCTGCGACGCAGTGGACCGAAGGCGTCCAGTATTTCGTGGTCCCGGCCCCCAAGCCCTCGACCCTGCCGCGCGGCCAGGTCGAGGTGACGGAAGTCTTCTCGTATGGTTGCCCGGCCTGCAATGCCTTCCTGCCGACCATGCACAAGCTCGAAAAGAGTCTGCCGCCGAATGCGGTCGTCGACTACATCGCCGCGGGGTTCATCCCGGCCGAGGATTGGCCCATGTTCCAAACGGCCTACTACACCGCCAAGGCCTTAGGGGTGGCCGCGAAGGCGCATGACAAAATGTTCGACGCCGTCTGGGGTGGCGGTCAATTAGCGACCTTCGATCCGGTGACGCATCGTCTCAAGGATCCGCAACCGACGATCGCCGATGCGGCACGTTTCTATCACGAGACCACGGGGATTCCCGTGCAGAAGTTTCTCGACACCGCCAAGAGTTTCGACGTCTACACCCAGACGCACAACGCCGACCAGTTGATCTTCGATTACCGCGCCGACAGCACCCCGACGATCGTCGTCGCCGGCAAGTACCGGCTGACGGCCCAGTCTGCGGGCGGGGCCGACGAGGTGATCGCCTTGGTCGACTGGCTGGTCGCGAAAGAGAGCAAGACGCTCACAAGCCAAGCTCACTGAGGCCCGGGTGATCCTCGGGCCGAGGACCCCGGGGCCAGTGAAACTTGCGCTCGCTCGGCGCAATCGCCAGATCGTTGATGCTGGCGATACGGCGCGCCATGTAACCGTGGGCGTCAAACTCCCAGTTCTCGTTGCCATAGGAGCGGAACCAGGCGCCGCCGGCATCGTGCCATTCATAGGCGAAGCGCACCGCGATGCGATTGCCCTCATGGACCCAGAGTTCCTTGATCAGACGGTAGTCGAGTTCGCGGGCCCACTTGCGCTGCAGGAAGGCGACGATTTCGGCGTGGCCTATGAGGAACTCGCTGCGATTGCGCCAGACGCTGTCCGGTGTGTAGGCGGTGGCGACGCGGTCTGGATCGCAGGTGTTCCAGGCGTTCTCCGCCATGCGCACCTTGAGCGCGGCGCCGACGGCATCGAAGGGAGGCAATGGCGGCCGCGGCGGCGTCATGCGGCACGATCCGATGAGGCGATTTGACGGTCCTGCAATCGGTCGCTGGCATAAACGAAGGCAAAATTACCGAGCATACTCAAAGCGAACAGGCCGATCGACGCCGGGATGACCTCGAGCACTTTATGCCAGCCCAGCCAATCGGTCGGCGCGTCGAGCCAGTGGGCGAGTCCTGTCAGCGCGCCGGTCGACTCCGCATTCGCGCAGCAGGAACCCAGCACCGTCCGGAGCAGGTCGGTGATGCCGATGTGAGTCCACTCGCCTTCCCGAAACCATCGAAAGATCTGCAGGGAAATCAGGACGAGGAAAGCGGCGAGGCAGCCGTAAGCGAGGATTGCGCCGCTCGTGCGCAAGACAGCGATGCGTGATGGCGGATGTGTTGCGTTCATGTTGCAGGGCTTTCCGGTACGGGACAGGCCTTGACCTCGAGACGGACGATGCGCCCAGTTTCGCTCTGCAGGTCGGCCGGATTCAAGAGGCTGTCGGTCGGCTTCAAATCGATATCGACCCAGTAGACGTCGCCGATGCGGTTGCGGTCGGCAACCCCGGGATTGAGACCCAAACCTTGCGCCTGCGTGACCCGCTGCTGGGCACGCTTAGGCTCGCTGAACAAGCCCAGCGAGATCACCGGTTTGTCGTTGGGCCCCGGCATTTCGAGCGCGTCGTCGATGCCGCCCGCCTTGAGCTTGGCGTGCATCTGCTCGGTCGCGGCCGCGCTCGCAGGCAGCGGCAGATAGACCCAGACGCCGGCCCAGACCTCGCCCTCGGTGACCCGCTGCCGGGGATTATAGCCGCCGCCGCGCAAGGTGGCGGCGGCATGCGCGGCACCAGCCACATCGGGAAAAGGGCCGACAGTGATGCAGCGCTTCACATCGGTCAGCAGGGCGGGAGCCGGAGCCGGCGGTAACGTTTGTGCGGCGACGCTGGCGGCGGCCGTGCTTGCCGCGACGCTCGCGGCCGCATCGTACGGCGGGGCCCCGGCCACCGTGCCGGCCGACATGGGCTGGGTCGGAGGCGCTGATTCCGAAACGAGTTTGAGCGTGTTCGCAGACCAAGAGCCGAGGGTGGCATCCCGAGGCGTCGCGATG
>Ga0116226_10000194_pt1 | contig 48174 bp, 33 predicted proteins | sample S1TSphfallax_FD_89692 | JGI IMG/M metagenome (GOLD analysis project Ga0116226, IMG submission 89692) | Host-associated microbial communities from peat moss isolated from Minnesota, USA - S1T2_Fa - Sphagnum fallax MG | ecosystem: Host-associated > Plants > Peat moss > Unclassified | place: USA... | reverse complement strand
GGTGCAGCAAGCTTAAGTGGTAACACGGATAGCAGTGCCGGTACACCATCGTTCAATATGCCAGCCGGTATTGCGACAGATAGCGCTGGCAATCTGTACATTGCCGATTTCAATAACGATACTGTGCGTATGGCTACCTCTGCCGCTGCGGTATCGACGTTGGCAGGTACTGCTGGCACTGCAGGATTTGCCAATGGCACTGGAGCGGCCGCTTCATTCAACGGACCAACGGGAGTCGCTGTCGATGGCTCAGGTAATATCTATGTCGCCGATGCCGTCAATAATACGATCAGGAAGATCACGTCGACAGGTGTTGTCACTACTCTCGCCGGAACTGCAGGGGTGAGGGGGCGTGCAGACGGCACAGGTGCTGCGGCGAGTTTCAACTATCCGAATGGTGTTGCTGTCGATAGCACGGGTAACGTTTACGTGGCTGACAGCGGTAACTTTATTGTCCGCAAGATCACGTCAGCGGGCGTTGTCACGACCTTGGCAGGAAGTGCAGGCGTGAGCGGCAACGCAAACGGCACCGGTTCGGCAGCAAGCTTCAATTTCGGCGGCAAGTATCTGAGCGGTATCGGGACCGATAGCAGTGGCAATGTCTATCTGGCAGACTCGAAAAATTACGCTGTTCGCATGATTACGTCTGCAGGCGTTGTGACCACCTTGGCTGGCGGACAATCAGGCAGTGCCGATGGTACAGGCACGGCAGCGAGCTTTGGTAACCTGAACGGCATCGTCGTCGATGGTAGCGGCAACGTGTATGTCGCCGACGACAACTACACCATACGCAAGATCACCTCGGCAGGCGTGGTGACGACCATCGTTGGTACAGTAGGTCAGATGGGGTTCAATGCGGGAAAAGCCCCGGGTTCCATTTCGTTGCCGCTTGGTCTTGCGATCAGCGGTTCGTCACTTTACATCAGTACCAGCAATGGCATTGCCTTGGTTACGAACCGCCCTTAATTGCGCTTACACATCTATTCGTCGTCTGGATTCAACAATGCCCCTACGGCAGCGAAGCCGCTGCGTACGGCGCCTTCCAGCGTCGCTGGATAATCACCTGCCGTGTAGTCACCCGCCAATATCAAGCCGGTTAATTCTGTCGTGTTAGTGGGGCGTTGCAACGCAGGCGTGCACGAGAAGGTCGCACGCTTTTCCGATATGACTTTGCTCCACAAAGGCTGTGCCAGATTAGGCATATGCAATGCCTTTGCCAGTTGTGCGGCAATCAAGCTAGTCAATTCATGCTTGTCCAGTTCAATGGCTTCATTCGATGCGCTGATCACAACCGACAATATCCCTGCCTGGGTTGGATCGAGCTGACCGCGATCAAATACGAACTGGCCCCAGTCGCCGTTTGTTGGTTCATCGACCAATGCATACATCGCGCGGGGCAGGCGCAATTGAGAATCGTAGCGCAAATAGCAAGTCGTGATGGGTTCGTAGGTAAAACCTTGCAATAAGGTGGTATCGATGACGCCATCCAGAAGGCGCGCGGTTTGTGTCGCGGGAGTGGTAACGATAACGCTATCGAATTCACGCGCAGATGCATTGCCAGCGACGGTAACCAGCCATCCTTTATCGGTGCGCGCAATCTTTTCGACCGTTGCGCCCAGTTCCACATTGCCTTGATATTGCTCGATATAGCGTGCAGCATGTTGTGGGAATAATTCGGTCAGATTCACCCGGGGCAGCAACATGTCGGATGCGGCGCGGCGCGCACCCAGACTATCGCGCAGGACATTGAGGAATACTTGTGCCGATGCGCGTTCTGGTGGTGTATTCAGGGCAGCCAGGCAGAGCGGTCGCCACATCAGCTTGGTCAGGCGTTCGGTTTGATCATAGCGTTCCAGCAATTCGCTGACGCTGCAATCGTTGTGCATGCGCCAGTCCATCCAACGTGCAGTGGTGGAGAAACGTGCAAGCGCCAGCTTATCGTCTTTCGATAGACCCTTGGCACGCAGCAGCGCAATCAGCATGTGCAACGGCGAGGGCAGGCGTGGCGCGATGAAGGTCATGCCATCGTCACCGCCCGGATAGCACATCTGCAATGGCAACTTGAGCAGCACTTCATCTGTATCGATGCCCACTGTGTGCATCAGTGCGAGACTATCGCGATAAGCGCCCAGCAGGATATGCTGGCCGTTGTCGAGCATGTGGCTATCCAGCTGTACGCCACGTGCACGACCGCCCAATGTGCGCGTGCTCTCGAATAGCGTGATGCTGCAATCCTGTTTGACCAGTTCAACCGCAGCTGCACATCCGGCCCAGCCGCCGCCAACGATGGCGACGCGCTTTCGTGCTGACGGATCAGCCAAATACATAGGTCTTCCACGCCAGCCAGAGCTTGCGCAGCGGTGTCAATGAAATGCGCTGGTTCAGCACATGGAAACCATCGCGTTCGACTTCATTGAGAACGGTACGATAAATCGCAGCCATCATCAGACCTGGACGTTGTGCACGCCGATCAGCCTTGGGTAGCAAGGCGAGGGCCTCGTCATACATATCCTGCGCACGTTTGGCCTGGAACTGCATCAGCTTTTCAAAATTCTCGCTATGACGCGCATTCAGGATATCGGCAGCGGTCACATTGAATTGTTGCAGCTCATTGACTGGTAGATAGATGCGACCTTTGCGTGCGTCTTCGCCGACGTCACGAATGATATTCGTCAATTGAAATGCGAGACCGAGCTTTTCCGCATACTGCAGCGTTTCCGGCTGCGTTGCACCGAATATGCTTGCCGACAAAATGCCAACTACGCTGGCAACGTGCCAGCAATAGCGCTTCAGCCCTGTGTAATCCAAGTAGCGGGTTTGATCCAGATCCATTTCCATGCCATCGATAATCGCCAACAAGTGCTTGTATTCGATGGCATAGGTGGGAACATGCGGCAGCAGCGCTTGCGTTACCGGGTGCGTAGGCCGACCAGCTTGCATCGCGCCGATTTCCTTGCGCCACCAGACCAGCTTCGTGCGCGCCACTTGCGCGTCGGTGCATTCATCGACGGTGTCATCCACTTCGCGGCAGAACGCGTACAGCGCCGTAATGGCGCGCCGACGTTCCGGTGGGAGGAACAGGAAGCTGTAGTAAAAACTGGAGCCGCTCTGAGCGGTTTTTTGCTGGCAATATTCGTCGGGAGACATAGATCGGGAATGCAGATTCAAACAAGTCGCTATGCTAACCGAGAAGGGCGATGTACGGGTTGCAAAGCGCTTACAAAAGACATATTCGCGTATGTTGTCTATGCGGATCGCACATTATGCATGTCGCATACGCATGGCACGCCATAGCATCACGAAATAGTCACTTTTGCCTAGTTTTGGGCGGCGGGTAAAGACGTCGTAGTCTGCCTGCTCGATTTTTTCCAGTATCCGCAAGCCGCCTTGCACTACCAACCGCAATTCCCAACCTATGCGCCCAGGCAGGCGCAAAGCCAGCGGAGCACCACTCAAGATCATTGCACGGGCGCGGTTGACTTCAAAGCGCAGTAGCGCCTGAAATCGTGGCGACAATAACTCTTGCCCAAGCTCATCTTCCGTCACGGCTTCGCGCGCCATGTCATCCAGGGGAATATAGATACGCGCCTTTTGCCAATCGATGGCTACGTCCTGCCAGAAATTGATCAATTGCAGCGCCGAGCAGATAGCGTCCGAATCGCGCAGGTTCTGCGGCGTCGCCATCTGGTACAGATGCAGCATCAAGGTGCCGACGGGATTTGCTGAGCGCCGACAGTAGTCGAGCAGGGTGTCGAACGTGGGATAGCGCTTGGTGACCACGTCCTGTTTGAATGCCGACAGCAAGTCGCGAAAAGGCTGTACTGGCAAGTCGTAATCGGCAATCACCTTTCCCAGTCGGGCAAATAAGGTGGATTCTGCCGCCTGCCCTTGCTCGATGCGAGTCAATGCCTCCTCGTAGGCAGTCAGCGCTGCCAGCCGATCCTCATTGCTGGCATCTCCTTCATCGGCCAAATCATCTGCGCTACGCGCAAATTGGTAAATCACTTCGACCGCCGGACGCAAACGGGCAGGGAGTAAGACGGACGCGACAGGGAAGTTTTCGTAATGATCAACCGGCATGACGTGGATGGGCCTTTATTCTTGCTAATGCACTAAGAGAGGTGCTAACAAAATGCACAGCGCCTTGCCATGCAAATTTTGTGAGCACCTCTAAGACGGTCTTTTTTGCTGCGGAAGAGTAGCAGACTTTGTGCAACTTCTTCTTGTTGCGTGTGATCAACGGTTTGTCTGATTTCTTTTGTTGTTAAGTTGGAATTATTTGCTCTCAAAATAAATGACCTTACGGTCATTTACAAAGTCTGGGTGCTTTCTTATAATTAATAACTGACTGGTCAGTAATATAAATGCAGCGTGCCAAACTTGCCAGGGCTGCACCTAGTAAAGGAAATCGTCATGCCAATCAATCAACGTCTCTCCGCGAGAATCGCGCCCGCCCTTGCGGCAAGTTTGGCGATCACTGCGGTTGTGTTTTTGTCAGCTTGTTCAAAGCCCGTTGAGAAAACGGAAGAGATTCGACCGGTACGCGTCATGACCTTGCAGTCCAGTAGTGTCGGCATCGATGCGGAGTTTCCGGGAGAAGTGCGGGCGCGGGTAGAGTCCCATTTGGCCTTCCGTGTCGGCGGCAAGATCGTTGCGCGCAAGGTGGATGTGGGAACTGTCGTCAAGCGTGGGCAGGTGTTGATGCAGCTTGATCCGCAGGATTTGCAACTGGCGCAAGCGCAAGCAGTCGCGGGTATGAAGGCGAATGAGAGCAATCGCGATCTGGCGAAAGCTGAATTGAAGCGCTATCAGGAATTGCGCGACAAGAATTTCGTCAGCCAGGCTCTGCTCGATAGCAAGGAGGCAGCATACAAGGCTGCGCAAGCAAACTACGAGCAGGCTCTGGCGCTCGATAAGACGCAATCCAACCAAACCGCCTACACCACACTGGTAGCGGATGCCGATGGCGTGGTCACGGGCGTTGATGCAGAAGTCGGTCAGGTCGTTGCTGCTGGCAATCCGGTTGTGCGTGTCGCACAGTTGGGTGAAAAGGAAATCGTGATTGGCATCCCGGAAGATCAGGTGGAAGCCTTGCGTCACGTAAGCGACGTCAAGGTTCGCGTATGGGCGCGTCCGAATGAGCGTTATCCAGGCAGGATTCGCGAGATATCGCCGATTGCCGACCAGGCCACACGAACCTTCACTGCTAAGATATCCATCCCCGATGCGCCAACTGATGTGCGGCTCGGCATGACAGCTTATGTCGATTTTTCCTCCACAACTGCGACTCCATGGATCAAGGTGCCGCTGACGGCCTTATTTCAGCAAAACGGCGGTACTGCTGTGTGGGTAGTCGAAAACAACATCGCCAAACTGGTGCCGGTGCAAGTTGGTGCGCCAGTCGGTAACGACATCCTGATCACCAGCGGCATAGGCAACGGTCAAGCGGTTGTTACTGCTGGTGTGAATTCGTTGAAGCAAGGACAAAAGGTGTCGATACTCGGTGCGGAAATTCAGTCTGCCAACGTTGTTGCAAAAGGGGATGATGCACAACCGTCCAGCCAATCTGCGTTGCCAAGCCTGATCAGTGCAGCCAACGCGCATGCCTTGGGCAACGAGGCTGTGAAATGAAGGGGTTCAATCTTTCACGCTGGGCGCTGGAACACATCCCGCTGACACGCTATCTGATTGCCGTGCTGCTGATCGGCGGCATTATGAGCTATGGTCGTTTGGGACAAGACGAAGACCCGCCATTTACATTTCGCATGATGGCGATCAGCGCCGATTGGCCGGGTGCGACCTCGTTGCAGATGGCAGAACAGGTGACCGACAAGTTGGAAAAGAAGCTGCAAGAAACACCGTACGTCGATAAGATCCGCAGCTATTCCAAGCCCGGCGAGACGATGATTTTCCTGGAATTGCGCGAATCGACCCCGCCGAAAGAAGTGCAGGATATCTGGTATCAGGTACGCAAAAAAATTGGCGACATCAAGGACACCTTGCCGCAAGGCGTCATCGGTCCGTTCTATAACGACGAGTTCGGCGACACCTTTGGTTCTATCTTCGCGCTGTCTGCGGATGGTTATTCGCCTGCCGAATTGAAGGACTATGCGGATTTCGTGCGTCAGCAATTCCTGCAGGTGCCTTCGGTATCCAAGGTTGAGCAGTATGGCGTGCAGGATGAAAAGCTCTATATCGAATTCTCGCAAAAGAAGTTTGCGCAATTGGGAATTCCATTCGAGGCGATCGTCAACCAATTGAATGCGCAGAATGCCGTTGAATCGACAGGTATTCTGGTTACGCCGACGGATAATTTACAGGTGCGGGTAACCGGCGCAGTCAAATCGACCAAGGATCTGGAAAACCTGCAATTGCGGGCCAATGGCACGACCTTCCGCCTGGGGGATTTTGCCAGCGTTACACGCGGATATATCGATCCGCCGTACGACAAAATGCGTTACGACGGCAGGGATGTGATCGGTCTTGGCATCTCGATGGAGCATGGTGGCAACATCATCGAATTGGGTAAGAGTCTGCAAAAGAAGGCAGATGAAATACGCGCCAAACTGCCAGTCGGGATCGAGCTGAAGCGCGTGGTGGATCAACCAAAGGTTGTGACTTCCTCTATCAGCGAATTCACCGATGCGTTGACAGAAGCAGTACTGATCGTGCTCGCGGTGAGCTTCTTCTCGCTCGGCTTGCATACCAAACCTTTGCGCCTTGATGTGCGTCCTGGCTTGGTGGTCGGATTGACGATTCCGCTGGTACTGGCGGTGACTTTCCTGTTCATGCGCATTCTGGACATCGATCTGCACAAGATATCGCTCGGCGCGCTGATCATCGCACTTGGCTTGTTGGTTGATGATGCCATCATCGCAGTCGAAATGATGGTGCGTAAGATGGAGGAGGGCTTATCGCGCTTTGACGCTGCGACCTTTGCCTATACCTCCACGGCGATGCCTATGTTGACTGGCACGCTGATTACAGCAGCGGGCTTCCTGCCCATTGGACTGGCAAAATCCGCAGCGGGTGAATATACGTTTTCGATGTTCTCGGTCAATGCGCTGGCGCTCGTGATTTCGTGGCTGGTTGCCGTTATCTTCACGCCTTACATCGGTTATATGCTGTTGAAGGTCAAGCCTGCGGCGGGGGCTGATGGTCATCACGAGTTATTCGATTCGCCTTTTTATAACCGCTTCCGTCGCATCGTCGGTTGGTGCGTCGCATGGCGCAAGACGACGATTGCGCTGACGCTGGTTATATTTGGTCTTGGCGTATTCGGGTTCCGCTTCATCGAGCAGCAGTTCTTCCCTGACTCCAGTAGGCCGGAATTGATGGTGGAATTATGGCTGCCGGAAGGTGCATCCTTCGCTGAAACCGAAGCGCAGGAGCATAAATTTGAGGACTTCATCCGCAAGCAGGATGGTGTTGAAAGTGCGACCGGATACATCGGAACCGGTAGTCCACGTTTCTATTTGCCGTTGGATCAGATTCTGCCGCAAACCAATGTCGCGCAACTAGTGATCCTACCGAAAAACCTGGATGCACGTGAAGCATTGCGCTTGAAGATTGCTGCCAAGTTCAAAACAGACTTCCCGGAAGTTCGTGGTCGCGTGAAATTGCTGCCTAACGGCCCACCTGTGCCTTATCCAGTGCAGTTCCGCGTAGCGGGTGATGATGTCGCCAAGGTGCGGCAGATTGCTGATCAGGTAAAAGAGATCATGCGCACCAATCCGAATACGGTGGGCGTGAACGACAACTGGAATGAGTCGGTCAAGGTGCTGCATTTCAATCTGGACCAGGATAAGTTGCAGGCACTGGGCATTGGCTCGCAAACGGTGATGCGTGCAACCAATACCATCTTGAGTGGCGCGACGATAGGGCAGTATCGCGATAACAATAAGTTGATTGACATCGTTGTACGTCAACCGAAAGATGAGCGCGACGCCATCACGGCACTCAACGATGCCAATATCCAGCTGCCCAACGGGCATGCGGTGCCGCTATCGCAATTGGCGTCGCCACATTTCGTCTGGGAGCCCGGTGTCGTTTGGCGGCAAGGACGACAATGGGCGATCACCGTGCAGGCGGATGTGATCGATGGCATTCAGGGGCCGACGGTGTCCGGTCAGATCGACCCTAAGCTCGACATCCTGCGAGCCAGCTTGCCGCCGGGTTATCGTATTGACTTGGCTGGTGCTGCTGCGGATAGTGGTAAGGCACAGGATTCCATTGCAGCCAATGTGCCGCTGGTGATTTTCATCATCTTCACCTTGCTGATGTTGCAGTTGCAGAGCTTCTCGCGTGCTGTGCTGGTGTTCTTGACCGGGCCGTTGGGTGTGACGGGGGCGGCGATTGCGCTACTTGTGTTGCATCGCCCATTTGGTTTCGTCGCACAACTCGGTGTAATTGCTCTATTTGGCATGATCGTCCGCAATTCGGTGATCTTGATTGATCAAATTGAGCAGGATATCGCGCATGGGATCAATCCCTGGGACGCCATCGTCGAATCGGCAGTGCGACGTTTCCGTCCCATCATTTTGACTGCCGCAGCTGCGGTGTTGGCAATGATTCCCTTATCCCGCTCGGTATTCTGGGGGCCGATGGCGGTTGCCATCATGGGAGGCTTGATTGTGGCGACGGCTTTGACGCTGTTATTCTTGCCTGCGCTTTACGCGGCATGGTTCCGGGTGAAGAGGGGAGCTTGATTGCTTGAAAATATTTTCTTCGCATTAATGAAAAAAGTGCAAAAAATCGTAGATAATGCGTGCCGCGCTGCAATGTGGATGTGAAATTTGATGCAAAAATAGTGGTCTGAATAATTGACTAGATAAATTTGCGCAAAAAGACATAAAAATCCAGTAAAATGCTCGGTTGAAGTTGAAAAGCCAGAAACACAGGCTACACAGGGCGACCAGATTTTCACTTCAAGGTCGCCCTTTGCATTTGTGTTTCAGAGCAAATTCCCGCGAGGATGGCGAAATTGGTAGACGCACCAGGTTTAGGTCCTGACGCCAGCAATGGTGTGGGGGTTCGAGTCCCCCTCCTCGCACCACAGAACGATTAAATTTTTGGACGATTCACATGGCAACTGCAGTCGAAACTCTGGATAAACTTGAACGCCGTCTTACGATCACTCTGCCAGTGGCAGACGTAAAGGCTGAAGTTGAAAAACGCTTGAAAGTGCGCGCGCGCACGGTGAAGGCGCCGGGCTTCCGCCCAGGCAAAGTGCCGATGAAGATGGTTGCCGCTCAATACGGCTACCAAGTCGAAACTGAAGTCTTGAACGACAAGGTTGGTCGCGCTTTCAATGACGCGGCAAACGAAAACAACCTGCGCGTTGCTGGCTTTCCAAGAATTGAACCAAAGGCAGCTGACGAAGCGAATGCTGAATCGCTCGTATTCGATGCTACTTTCGAAGTCTATCCAGAAGTGAAGGTCGGTGACCTGTCCGCTGCTGACGTCGAAAAGACAAGCGTTGAAATCTCCGACGCTGAAATCGACAAGACGATCGAAATCCTGCGCAAGCAACGCGTCCACTACCACATCAAGGGCGAACAAAGCGCCCACGGCGACGGCGGTGCTGATCTGTCTGCACAAAACGGCGACCAGGTCACTATCGACTTCTCCGGCAAGATCGACGGTGTTGAATTCCCAGGCGGCCAGGCAACTGACTTCTCCTACGTGTTGGGCGAAGGCCGCATGCTGCCAGAATTTGAAGCAGCAACTATCGGCTTGAAGGTTGGCGAACAAAAGGTGTTCCCATTGGCTTTTCCGGCTGACTACCACGGTAAGGACGTCGCAGGTAAGACTGCAGAATTCACCATTACCTTGAAGAAGCTGGAATGGGCGCATCTGCCAGAAGTCGATGCTGAATTCGCAAAGTCGCTCGGCATTGAAGACGGCGATCTGCAAAAGATGCGTGACGACGTCAAGTCGAACCTGGCACGTGAAGTTGGTAGCCGCGCCAAGGCCAAGACCAAGGATAGCGTGATGGATGCGCTGATCAAGGCATGCGAATTTGAATTGCCAAAGTCGCTGGTTGATCAAGACGTGCAACGCCTGATCGAATCCGCACGTGCAGACATGACAGCACGCGGCATGAAGGTACAGGATATGCCTTTCCCGCCAGAGCTGTTCACTGCACAAGCTGAACGTCGCGTTCGCTTGGGCTTGATCCTGGCTGACGTGGTCAAGACACACAATCTGCAAGCAACGCCTGAGCAAGTTCGTGCTCAAGTTGAAGAATTTGCCGAAGCCTACGAAGATCCGAAGCAAGTGGTAAAGTATTATTACAGCGACCGTCGTCGTCTGTCTGAAGTTGAAGCCCTTGTATTGGAAGAAAACGTCGTCAACTATGTATTGGGTCAAGCGAAAGTCACCAACAAATCGGTGGCGTTTGACGAGTTGATGGGCAATAACGCTCAGGCTTAAGCTTCGATTGCGACTGAAGAAAATCTTATGAGCGATACCTAGCGATCCGCTTTGCGGATGTATTCAGCGCAATTGATATCAGAGGCTGTTGCAAAATTGGCGTAATTGGCACCACGACGAAGACAGTACGACTGTACGGCTAGGAGTGGTAACTCAGTTACGGTAATTTTGCAGCAGCCTCTTACTTCTTGATATGGAAGGTACATGGCAAGCATGATACGAAATTCAGCGTTGGATACACAAAGCCTCGGCCTGGTGCCGATGGTCATTGAGCAAAGCGGTCGCGGTGAGCGCGCATATGACATCTATTCCCGCCTCCTTAAAGAGCGCGTGATCTTCCTGGTTGGTCCGGTGAACGATGCCGTGGCCAACGTCATTGTTGCCCAGTTGCTGTTCCTGGAAAGCGAAAATCCTGACAAGGATATTTCGTTGTACATCAATTCGCCAGGCGGTTCCGTTTCTGCCGGTCTGGCTATCTACGACACGATGCAATTCATTAAGCCACAGGTCTCTACCCTGTGTACAGGCTTGGCTGCATCGATGGGTGCTTTCCTGTTGGCTGCTGGTGAAAAGGGCAAGCGCTTCTCCCTGCCGAACTCGCGCGTCATGATTCACCAACCATCCGGTGGTGCGCAGGGTCAGGCAACTGACATCGAAATTCAAGCGCGTGAAATCCTCTATTTGCGCGAACGCCTGAACAACATCCTCGCGGAGAAAACCGGTCGCAAGGTTGAAGAAATCGCTCGCGATACTGAGCGCGATAACTTTATGTCCGCTGACGCAGCGATGGAATATGGCCTGATCGATAAGGTCTTGACCACACGGGCTTCTGCTTAATTCTTTGCCATTGTCATCCTATCCCAACCAATAGGTGGGATAGGGTGCATTGCGCTGCAAATACTTATCCCCTTGAACAATTGGCATGCGATAGCAACATGATGCTTGTCGTATGGCGATTTTTTTGACGGTGCAGCTGAAATGTTGACTAAATCAGCCTTGGTATGTGCCGTTATCGACAGTATGATAGATTCTGATTTTGAGATGTTTTCAGAATGAAAATAGCATGATTGCTGAGGGTTGTTATCTGCTGTCTTGCGATGGGGCGTTATGTATGCATTGCAGCATAGTACTCTGTTCACTTTGAATTAGTCTCATATTCGCGCCGCCTGTGGAATTTTGTATGACCTCGGCGTGACGAATCCTGAATTCGCAGGTAAGATCAAACTTATATCTAATCAAGAAACTGCACCATGTCCGAGAAAAAATCCTCTAGCGGCGAAAAATTGCTCTATTGCTCATTCTGCGGCAAGAGCCAACATGAGGTGAAGAAGCTCATCGCCGGACCGTCCGTCTTCATTTGTGACGAGTGCATCGATTTGTGTAACGACATCATTCGTGATGAAGCTGCCAGCGTTGAGTCCGTCACTGGGCCGAAGTCAGATTTGCCGACCCCACACGAAATTTTTGACCTGCTTGGTCAATACGTGATCGGGCAGGAAACGGCAAAGCGCATCCTCTCCGTAGCGGTATATAACCACTATAAGCGCCTGAAGCATTTGGGTAAGAAGGATGATGTCGAACTTGCCAAGAGCAACATCCTGCTGATCGGCCCGACAGGTTCCGGTAAGACGCTGCTGGCGCAAACGTTGGCCCGCATGCTCAACGTCCCATTCGTGATTGCTGATGCAACAACGCTGACCGAAGCTGGTTACGTTGGTGAGGACGTTGAAAATATCATCCAGAAACTTTTGCAGAATTGTAATTACGAAGTCGAGAAGGCGCAGCGCGGTATCGTCTATATCGATGAAATCGACAAGATTTCCCGTAAGTCTGATAACCCATCGATCACCCGCGATGTTTCCGGCGAAGGCGTACAACAAGCCTTGCTGAAGTTGATCGAAGGCACGATGGCGTCGGTGCCACCACAAGGCGGCCGCAAGCATCCGAATCAGGATTTTGTGCAGATCGACACCACCAACATCATGTTCATCTGCGGTGGTGCGTTTGACGGTTTGGCAAAGATTATTTCCAATCGCTCCGAACGCAGCGGCATCGGTTTCTCGGCCACGGTCAAGAGCAATGAAGAGCGTACCGCTAGCGAAATGTTGTTGAGCGCTGAGCCGGAAGATTTGATCAAGTTTGGTTTGATCCCAGAACTGGTTGGTCGTTTGCCGGTTGTTGCAACGCTATCCGAATTGAATGAAGACGCATTGATCCAGATTTTGCTGGAGCCAAAGAATGCATTGATCAAGCAATACGCGAAGCTGCTTCAAATGGAAGGTGCAGAATTGGAAGTGCGTCCTGCTGCACTGCACGCCATCGCCAAGAAGGCGTTGGCACGCAAGACTGGTGCGCGTGGCCTGCGCTCCATCCTTGAGCACGCCTTGCTGGACATCATGTTTGAATTGCCGAACCAGCAAAATGTGGCAAAGGTCGTCATCGATGAAAATACCATTACCAATGGCGGCAAACCTCTGCTGATTTACCACGAGCAACCTAAGGTTTCTGGAGCGAAACAATAACTGAGCAGTATTTGAGTAGATTTTGCGGAAAACCGGGTTTCCGACACGCGTTTTCCACAAAAGCAGTACAATTAAATCAGCAAGAATCACTCAGGCTTCCATCGTAAAGCCACCCGAGGGCGACTTCGTGTGTGGCTTTTTTCATTGGTGGGTCTGTGAACCTGTTTAAGAATGGGTTCTACAATTTTTTATGTGAGAATTGCTGCTGACCGGGCTTGTGTTTCCGCACTTCGTGCCAACATCACTAACAAGTTCCAAAATAAGGCTCGCTATGACGACTCCAACATTTACTGAACACACCCAACTGCCGTTATTGCCATTGCGTGATGTGGTTGTTTTCCCGCACATGGTGATTCCGCTATTTGTCGGTCGTCCAAAATCCATCAAAGCGCTGGAAGCTGCTATGGAGCAGGGCAAAAGCATCATGCTCGCGGCACAAAAAGCCGCCGCCAAGGATGAGCCTTCTGCCGACGATATTTATGAAATTGGTTGCGTAGCCAATATTCTGCAAATGCTGAAGCTGCCGGACGGTACCGTAAAGGTGCTGGTCGAAGGCGCGCAGCGTGCTCGCATCCACCACATCAGCGAACTGGAAACACATTTTGTTGCAGACCTGACCCCGGTTGAGTCCGAGTTGGGTGACGCTGCTGAGGTCGAGGCTATGCGCCGTGCGATCGTGCAGCAGTTCGATCAATACGTAAAACTGAACAAGAAGATTCCGCCGGAGATTCTGACGTCACTGGCAGGCATTGACGATGCAGGCCGTTTGGCCGACACCATCGCTGCGCACCTGCCATTGAAGCTGGAGCAAAAGCAAGTCATCCTGGAAATCTTCAATGTTGCGAAACGTCATGAACATCTGTTGGGCCAACTGGAAGGCGAACTCGACATTCTGCAAGTCGAGAAGCGCATCCGTGGTCGCGTCAAGCGTCAGATGGAAAAGTCGCAACGTGAGTACTACCTGAACGAACAGGTCAAGGCGATCCAGAAGGAATTGGGTGAAGGCGAAGACGGTGCCGACATCGAAGAACTGGAAAAGAAGATTGTCGCTGCTCGCATGCCGAAGGAAGCACGCGAAAAAGCACAAGCTGAACTGAAGAAGCTGAAGCTGATGTCGCCGATGTCTGCCGAAGCAACGGTGGTGCGCAATTACATCGACACCTTGCTGTCGCTGCCATGGCGCAAGAAGTCCAAGGTCAATAATGATCTGGCCAATGCTGAGAAGGTGTTGGAAGACGATCATTATGGTCTGGAGAAGGTCAAGGAACGCATCCTTGAGTATCTTGCTGTGCAACAGCGCGTTGACCGCCTGAAGGCGCCTATTTTGTGCTTCGTTGGCCCTCCAGGTGTTGGTAAGACCTCGCTCGGTCAATCGATTGCGCGTGCGACCAATCGTAAGTTCGTGCGTATGGCCTTGGGTGGCGTGCGTGATGAGGCGGAAATCCGCGGGCATCGTCGTACCTACATCGGCTCCATGCCTGGCAAGATCCTGCAAAGCCTTGCCAAGACAGGTGTCCGTAATCCGCTGTTCCTGCTTGACGAAATCGACAAGCTGGGCATGGACTTCCGTGGCGACCCGTCATCTGCATTGCTGGAAGTGCTCGACCCGGAACAGAACCATACGTTCTCGGATCATTACATCGAAGTCGATTTCGACTTGTCCGATGTGATGTTTGTTGCGACATCGAACTCGTACAACATCCCACCAGCGTTGCTGGATCGGATGGAGGTGATTCGCTTGTCCGGCTATACCGAAGATGAAAAGACCAGTATCGCGCAACGTTATCTGTTGCCGAAGCAGATCAAGAATAACGGATTGAAGGATGAGGAAATCAGTGTTTCCGAATCGGCGATTCGCGACATCATTCGTTATTACACACGTGAAGCCGGTGTGCGTTCGCTGGAACGTGAAGTATCGAAGATCTGTCGCAAGGTCGTGAAGATGTTGTTGCTGAAAAAGAGCGACAAGAAAATCACGGTCAATTCCAAGAATCTGGATAAATTCCTGGGTGTACGTCGCTTCGATTTCGGTATCGCTGAAAAGGAAAATCAGGTAGGCCAGGTCGTCGGTTTGGCGTGGACGGAGGTGGGCGGCGATTTGCTGACCATCGAGGCCATGAACATGCCAGGCAAGGGTGGGGTGATCCGCACAGGTACCTTGGGCGACGTGATGAAGGAATCCATCGAGGCCGCACGTACGGTGGTGCGTAGCCGTGTGCAACGTCTGGGCATCCGTGCTGATGTATTCGATAAGAGCGACATCCATATTCACGTGCCAGAAGGCGCGACGCCGAAGGATGGTCCATCTGCTGGTATCGCGATGACTACAGCGCTGGTATCTGTGTTTACAGGTATTCCTGTGCGTGCAGATGTGGCGATGACTGGCGAAATTACGTTGCGTGGCGAGGTATTGCCTATCGGCGGCCTAAAGGAAAAGCTGCTGGCAGCGCATCGTGGCGGCATCAAGACTGTGTTGATTCCTGAACAGAATGTGAAGGACCTGGCTGAGATTCCAGACAATGTGAAGAACAAGCTGGAAATCGTGCCAGTGCGTTGGATCGACAAAGTCTTGGAAATGGCTTTGGAGCGTCCGCCGGTTGCCTTGACGGATGAGGAAGCGGCGGTTGCTGCTACTTCTGCTGTAGAAGCAGCGACAACGGCGGACAAGGGAAGCAATGTCGTCAAGCATTGACGCGATTTGATACACTTTTCCTACAAAAAAGCGCTCGCAAGGGCGCTTTTTTTATGCATAATCGTCGGGTGCAAATCATTCAAGGCTGGCGTACTGCAAAACGTTTGATTCGCAGCAGTGATGCCTACGCCAGCAAGATCGGTGATGGAGAATTCCTGCGCACAAAATAATGAATTAGAAGAACGAATGTGAAATCTAACCAGGGATAGGGGGAGTGTCAGTGAATAAAATGGAGTTGATCGACCACGTCGCCGAATCGGCTGATTTGTCCAAAGCCGCAGCTACACGAGCAATTGATGCGGTAATTGGTGGCATTACCACGACGTTGAAGAAGAGTGGAACAGTCACGTTGGTGGGGTTTGGCACCTTTTCTGTAGGCAAGCGGGCCGCACGCATAGGAAGAAATCCACGTACTGGCGACGAAATTAAGATCAAAGCCGCAAAAGTTCCTAAATTCAGGGCTGGTAAAGCGCTCAAAGATGCGGTAAACTAGCTTCTTTCGACGCAATGACAAGCGTTGTGGCTGACTAAGACGTTGTATAGGGTGCTTAGCTCAGTTGGTAGAGCGGCGCCCTTACAAGGCGTAGGTCGGGAGTTCGAGCCTCTCAGCACCCACCAATCAGCCAGTAGTACAGATTTCGCAGTTTAGGAGTGGTAGTTCAGTTGGTTAGAATACCGGCCTGTCACGCCGGGGGTCGCGGGTTCGAGTCCCGTCCACTCCGCCAATATAGAAAAAGGTGAACGGAAGTTCGCCTTTTTTTTCGTATGAGCTAAAATAAGGCCGCTTTGAAGATGTCAGGCAATTAATGTCCGAAAATTTTCAGAAGCGCCAATAAAAACGTTTGCGAATGGCTGACCATGTTTGAATTTATCCGTACCCACCAGCGCTTGATGCAGTTTTTCCTGTTTCTCATCGTTGGTCCCTTGTTCATCGTTGGTGGACTGCAAATCAGGCAATTCACCGGCACCGAAGATGCGGTTGCCAAGGTGGGCGATAAGGCCATTTCCGAGCAGGAGCTGGATTACGCATTGCGTGAACAGAATCCGCAAGCAACGGCAGCGCCTGATATTAAAAAGCAGGTTCTCGACCAGTTGATCAACGAGCATGCGTTGACCTACGAGGCTTTCAAGGAAAACCTCTCGCCAAGTTCGCAAGATATCGCCAGCTTTGTTATCAAAACTTTCCCACAACTGGCTGATCCCAAGTTGTCGCCGGAAGAGCGCGCGCAGCGTTATGCTGACATGGCGCGTGCGCAGGGCATGTCCATCGATGGATTTGAAGCAAAGGTGCGTCGCTATCTGATCATGCAACGTACCGAAGGCGAGATCCAATCGACAGCGTTTGCACCCAAGGCTGTTGCGACGCGTATCACCGACATCATCCAGCAAGAGCGTGATGTGCAGCAAATGCCGGTAAAAATTGCGGATTACACTGCGCAAGCAAAGATCACTGATGACATGCTCAAGGCTTACTACAACAAGAACCTTGCGCAATTTCAGACGCCTGAACAAGCTAAGATCGAATATGTGGTGTTGAGCATCGATAATATCGCCCAGCAGATCAATATCAGCGATGCTGATGCGCAAAAGTACTATCAGGACAATCAAAAAGAATTCACGACAGAAGAACAGCGTCGTGCCAGCCATATTCTGGTTAAGTTGGCGAAGGATGCCAACGATGCAGCCAAGGCTGCTGCTAAAGCAAAGGCTGAAAAATTACTGGCTGACGTGCGCAAGAATCCTGCTGATTTCGCCAAGATTGCCAAGGAAAATTCGGACGATCCTGGTTCTGCAGAGAAGGGTGGTGATCTGGATTACTTCGCACGTGGTCTGATGGTGAAGCCGTTCCAGGATGCTGTCGATAAAATGAAGGTGGGCGATATTAGCGATCTGGTGCAGTCTGATTTCGGCTATCACATCATTACTTTGACAGGTATCAAGCCAGCAGAAGTGAAGCCGTTCGATGCAGTCAAGGCTGATATTGTTGCGAAGCTGAAGAAAAAGCAGGCTGGCGAGAAATTTACGCAGTTGCGTGAAACATTCTCGAACACGGTGTTTGAGCAGGCTGATAGCTTGAAGCCAGTTGTGGAGAAGTTGGCGGACAAGACTGCCTTGAAGATTGAAACTGCAGCCAACGTCACACGCAAACCTGATCCGAATGTTGCGCCTAGTGTGTCGTACAACAGCCAGAAGTTCTTGACTGCATTGTTCTCTGACGATTCGATCAAGAAAAAGCAGAACACTGAGGCTGTCGAAGTTGCCCAAGGTACATTGATTTCTGGCCGTATCACCGAATACAAGCCAGTTGCTCAAAAGTCGTTTGAGGAAGTGCAAGCCACCGTGCGCGACATCGTTACTCAGGCAGAAGCACGCAAACTGGCTGAGAAGGCCGCTGACGACAAGCTGACTGCGTTGAATGCGAAGGACGATACAACTGGTTTTGGCGATACGCAAACCATCTCGCGTGCTAAGCCGATGGGATTGAATCCCTTGATTTTGCAGGCATTGATGAAAGCAGATACGACCAAGTTGCCAGCTTTCGTCAAGACTGAGTTACCAGGTGTTGGTTATGCCGTCTATCGTATCAACAAGGTTGGTCAACCTGCTAACCCTGATACAGCACGTGCCGACGCATTGAAGACTGAATTGGCACAAGTGGTAGGACGTGAAGAGTCTGCGGCTTATGTTGAAGCCGTCAAAGCAAAGGCAAAGGTGAAGATTCTGCGTCCTGAGGTGTTGACTGCTCCTGCCAAGGGCAACACTGGTGACGACGGTCAATAACGGCTGATATCGTTTCAAGCTCAAACGGCTCCGGTCAGGCGATTCGAATAGAACGCCTCGCCGGGGCCGTTTTGCATTGGGGACTTGTTTGATTTGTGAGGCTAAATTTTAGGTCGCTAAAATCAGGTCTTACACAAGATGTTCTTCGCTGCGGTATGAAAATCCGCTTCTTTGTTAGACTCAAGCACTACACGATGTGCTTGTTGCAGTGCCAGGAAATTACGTGCGATAGAGCGTTGGTAGGACGGATCATAGTGGTCGCGCAGCAGTTCCAATACCAGTTGTTCCCATTCACCTGCAAGAGTGATGTCCTGCCAGCGTTGAATCTTTTCTCGCCCGTGCAGTGCCGTCAGACAACCGATCTGTTCGTTCAATATAGTGGTATTGGCGATAAAGTGTTCATAGTCCCGCATTAGCAGTTTAATGCGTTCTGCGAGTGGTAATTCCAGCACAATGCATGGAGCAGCGCGCATGGCATTCATCATCGCATCCGGCACGCGCAGATTCCCGACCTTCCTGCTTTCTGATTCAATGTAGATGGGCTGCTTCGGATTAAACTGTTGTAGCTGCTGCCATATGGCACTTTCGAACGCCTTTTGCGAAGGTTGTGGTGTATTCGGAATATGACCGAGTATCGAGCCGCGATGTGCGGCCAATTGTTCAAGGTCAAGTACCTGCGCACCTTGCTTATGGAGGACTTGCAACATGCGGCTTTTGCCGCTTCCTGTGGGGCCGCATAACACACGATAATCGAACTGTGTCGGTAACGTTTCTAATGCAGCATTCACATGGCGACGATATTCCTTGTAGCCGCCATCGAGTTGCGCCACAGGCCAGCCTATACGCGACAGAATGTGTGCCATTGCCCCACTGCGGTTACCTCCGCGCCAGCAATAGATTAATGGACGCCATTCGCGCTCGTGGATGAGAAACTGCGATTCGATGTGTTGGGCGATATTACGTGCAACCAATGCCGCGCCAAGTTTCTTCGCTTCAAACGCATTGACCTGTTTGTACAAGGTGCCGATGCGGATACGTTCTTCGTCATTCAGCACCGGACAATTGATTGCTCCTGGTAGGTGGTCCTCAGCAAATTCAGCCGGACTGCGTACGTCGATAATTGCATTGAATTTTTCGAGTTGCTGCAAGATGTCTGCAAACGTCAGTAGTTCAGGAAAGCGCATGCTATTTTCCGAGCAATGGCTTTAACGGTTGCCACACATTGTTCAACAACACGCCTTGTACCTGTGCCGTCGGATGCAAGCGATCAGCCTGGAAATTGTCCGAGTTGTCTTCCAGTCCCGCAAACAGAAATGGCACCAGCGCCGTATTTGACTCTTTCGCGAGCTTTCCAAACATCGCGGCAAAACGCTTTGTATAGTCGGGGCCATAGTTTGATGGCAATTGCGTGCCGACCAACAACACTTTGGCATGCGCGGCTTGGGTATCAGCGATCATCTTTTTGAGGTTGGATTCTGCGGCGGACAATGGCAACCCGCGCAACCCATCATTCGCACCCAATTCGATGATGACGATGGATGGATGCTGTTGCAGCAAGGTTGGCAGGCGTGTTACGCCGCCACTTGTGGTTTCGCCACTGATGCTGGCATTGACAATCGTGGCATCGATCTTTTCCGTGGCCAACCGTTGTTGCAGTAGCGGCACCCAACCGCTTCCGCGTGGCAAACCGTATTCTGCAGACAGGCTGTCCCCGAGCACAACGATGGTTTTTGATGCAGAATAGGCGCTCGGCATTGCCATCGTGGCGATGATCATTAGAACGCATCGCAGCGTATGCGCCAACCATTTTTGTACATTGAAGCGATTTTGCATGCCTGAATCTTCCACATTGTCTCCAGCGATTGAAGCGATCGATCTTTGCAAGCGCGTACCGGACGCCAGCGGCGAACTAACGATCTTGCAGCATATCGATTTTACAGTGCAACCCGGCGGCACGCTCGCCATCGTTGGGGCATCGGGGTCGGGTAAATCCACCTTGCTGGGACTGCTTGCCGGACTGGATACGCCTAGCTCGGGTACGGTCAAACTGGGTGGCGTCGATATTTTTGCGCTGGATGAAGATGGGCGGGCCAAACTACGCAAGCAGCAATTGGGCTTTGTATTTCAGTCTTTCCAATTGCTGACGCATCTCAACGCGTTGGAGAATGTGATGCTGCCGTTGGAATTGCGGCAGGATGCTGATGCAAAAGACAAGGCTGCAGCCATGTTGGAACGTGTTGGTTTAGGCAGCAGACTCGGTCACTATCCGAAATACCTGTCAGGCGGAGAGCAGCAGCGGGTTGCGCTGGCACGAGCCTTCGTCAGCCAACCGCCGCTCTTATTCGCTGATGAGCCAACTGGAAGTCTAGATGCCGCTACGGGTGATGCCGTCATACAGTTGATGTTTGAGCTGAATCAGGAACGTGGCTCAACCTTGATTCTGGTGACGCATGACCAGGAAATTGCGGCGCTATGCAAACGCAATATCACGATTGCTGCGGGTAAGCTGGTTTCGCAGACGGAGCATTGACAGACAACCTTGGCAAGGTATCGCGCCACTGGACAAACGCTGCGGTCACTTCGCTGACCACATCTGACCAATCGTTAACTTTGCGCTGACGAAACAGCTGCATGATACCTGGATACCACGGCGAATCTGATCGCCCAGTCAGCCAGCGCCAATCAGTATGCATCTTGGGTAATAGCACCCAACAAGGTTTGCCTAGCGCTCCAGCTAGATGTGCGACGGCGGTATCTACGCAGATCACCAGATCCAGCTGATTGATGATTGCTGCGGTATCGGCGAAATTGCCGATCAAGCTCCCTAGCGGGAGGATGGGATATGCTGATTGTATATTTTCGACTTCACTTTCGCCTTGTCCTTTTTGTAGGCTGATGAAGTTAATTCCAGCTATCTCCAAAAGTGGTACCAAAGTATGCAGCGATGGCAATGAGCGCATTTGATCGTTCTCGTGTGTCGCATTGCCTTTCCATACCAAGCCTACACATGGCCGCCCGTTTGGCAATTTTTCCCGCCATGCTATTTCACGTTCTTTGAGCGTAAAAATATAGGGAAGAGTATTCGGAATTGTCTCCAGCGATGTATCGAAATACAGTGGCAGGCTTAATGGCAATACCCAGAAATCATGCGTGCCAATCTCTTTCATGTCGGTGACGACTGTGTCAACGCCGTGAACGGTTTCCAACAACGATTGAAGTGATGAGGAGCAAAACAGAGCCAGACGCGAAACGCCACGTTGCTTCAGTAATGGTGCATAACGTACGAACTGTATGAAGTCTCCAAATCCCTGTTCTGTGAAGATCATTAAGGATTTCCCTGTAAGCGGTTCGCCACGCCATTGCGGGAAAGGGAGGTTCGGAATGGGAATAGCTTTGCGCGCACGCGGGTGATAACGTGCTTCATGATACGGCCAAGCTTCGCGCAGCCGACCTTGCGCGAGCAGTAAGGTTGCCAGGTTATAGCGTGCATCAGGAAAGTCATCGCGCAAGTCTAGCGCACGACGTAGGGAGGCTTCTGCTTCCGTCCCGTTTTCCTTGGTACTGAGCACATTACCGAGGTTGTTCAATGCTTCGGGGGAGTCGGGATTTAATGCTAATACTCGTCGATAGGCAGCTTCGGCCTCGACCAAATCGTCGTCCTCTTTCAACAGATTGCCGAGATTGTTGTGTGCGTCGGCGTAATCCTGCTTAGCGGAAATGGCACGACGGTACGCACGCTTGGCTTCTTCAATGTGTTGGCTTTCGCGCAGCAGATTGCCGAGATTGAATAATGCGTCTGCATTGGCAGGTGTTAACGCCAAGGCAGTCTTCAGTGCCAACTCTGCAGCATCGTTTCGGCCACTCGCTTGATAGATATTGGCGAGGTTGTTATACGCGTAGTCGTGTAGCGGATCGATGGCAAGAGCTCGTAGATAAGCTTGCTCCGCTTGTGTCAAGCGAGCGCTGTCCTTCAGCAGTTTTGCCAGATTGTAGAACGTGAAAACGTGATCCGGTTGCATCATGAGCACGCGGCGGTATGCGGTTTCCGCTGCTGAAAGCTCGTTGCCCAGATGATGCAGCAGTGCGAGGTTATATTGCATCTGCACGAAATCCGGCTTTAGATGCAAGGCGCGTTGGTAAGCATCCATTGCGGGTGCATGCCGACTTGTCTCACGCAAAAGGTCGCCGAGATTTGCCAGAAAGTAGGGATCTTCGCGAAGCGCGAGTGCTTGCCGTATCATCCTTTCCGCATTGTTTCGGTCCCCCTGATGCTTTTGGACTATCCCCAGCATATGATAAGCATCTGCGTGCCCTCCATTCAGTTGCAATACCTTACGGAATAACTGCTCAGCATCGACCAGGCGTTTCGCCTGCAGAGCCGCGACACCTGATTGGTAGAGCATCGCAATACTCGCATTGTTGGTTGGCGGCGACATTGGCTTTGACGAAGGATTTCCTGGCGGTTAATCAGTGGCGGGAGTGCTATCTGCGGTAATCCAGTCTGGACGATGGGACATTTAGCCTGCAGTATAATCGATGTCGTTGTACACATTATTTATAAAAAAATACGCTGGATTTTTCGACAAATTTCGTCAAACTGGGCAGACAGATCATGCAAACCGAATTCCTCACCCCATTTGAAAAAGGGAATGGCAATCAAACCACAACCTGGAGTGATTGCATCGCTTTTTACGAGTTACTGGCTCAACGTTTTCCAACGGTTCTGCATTTTGAACAGATCGCTGTTTCTGACGCGGGCATTCCTTTGCATGCGGGCGTGGTCAGCGCTGATGGCGTATTTGATCGTGAGCGTATCAAGCGCGAGGGGCGCCCCGTATTTTTCAATAACAACGGTATTCATCCGGGTGAGCCTGAAGGTGTTGATGCTTGTATGGCGCTGGTTCGCGATTTTTGCCTGGAACCTGAGCGCTTGGCGGCGCTTGGCAATACCGTGTTTCTGTTCGTGCCCGTCTATAACGTCGATGGCTGCTTGAATCGCAACAATACGTCGCGCGTGAATCAGGATGGCCCGGAGTCGTTCGGTTTTCGCGGTAACAGCCTGAACCTGGACTTGAATCGGGATTTCATCAAATGCGATAGTTTGAACGCACAGGCGTTCAACAAATTATTCAGTGCCTGGGACCCGGATGTGATGGTCGATACCCACACTTCCAACGGTGCTGACTATACCTACACAATGACGTTGATTCATACGCAGCCGGATAAACTCGGCGGCGAACTTGGTAGCTTCTTGCGGAATTCGATGTTGCCAGTCATTTATCAGCAGATGGATGCGCGTGGCTGGCCGACTTGTCCGTATGTGAATCCTGTCAGGGATAGCCCTGATGACGGCATCGCCGACTTCCTCGAAGTGCCGCGTTTTTCGACCGGTTACGCGGCTTTGCATCACACAATCGGCTTCATGCCGGAAACGCACATGCTCAAGCCGTTTGCCGATCGCTATGCGTCCATGCGGGCATTGGTGGAAGTGACGCTGGAATTTACGATCAAGCATGGCAAGCAGATTCAGATACTACGCGAATCAGCAAAACGTGATGAGGCTCCGACCCGTACCGTCACCTGGAAAATGGATGAAGAGCACCCATCCAAATTCCGCTTCAAGGGCTATGCGGCGAAGTACCGCAAGAGTGTGATCGGTGACTATCAGCGTTTGTACTATGATCGCAATGAGCCGTGGGAAAAGGACATTGCCTATTACGACCGTTTCGTCGCCGATACGGTGGTGCGTATACCCAAGGCGTATGTGGTTCCGCAACAATGGCGGACGGTGATTGAGCGTCTGCAATGGAATGGTGTGCAGATGGAGCGCATCGACGCGGAGCGTTCAGTGGATGCGCAGTATTATCGCGTGCGTACTGCCAAGCCGCGTCCCGGTCCGTATGAAGGGCATATGTTCCATGACGAAGTCGAACTTGAAACACTGAGCGCTTTGGCTACTTTGCATGTAGGCGACTACCTAGTCCAACTCGACCAACCGAACGCGCGCTATGCCATTGAAACGCTGGAGCCATTGGCGCACGATAGTTTCTTCCGTTGGGGATTCTTCAACAGCGTGATGGAAAAGAAGGAAGCGTTCTCCGATTACGTGTTTGAAGACCTTGCAGAGGAAATGTTGCGTACCGAAGCTGGTTTGCAGCAGAAATTCGATGCATGGAAGACTGCCAATCCACAGTTGTTAAGTGATCAGGCGGAAGTGTTGGGCTTCATCTATGCACACTGCCAACGTCACGTCGAGCCGGAGTGGCGTCGTTATCCAGTATTGTCATTGGTCTGATTTATGATAGGGGCGCGCTGCGCGGCGAATTGCAGCGCGTCTTCCAGTCTGTCGTTACCCCAAAACATTTCTCCATGCGCGAAGAAGGTCGGCGCACCGAAAATCCCGCGTCGCTGAGCTTCTTCGGTTTGCGCACGTAGGGCTGACTTGTTGTCGTCTGATAGCGCTTGCGCAATCAATTGATCCGCAGGTAGCCCCAGCTCGTGCAGCACCTTGGCGATAGTGTCGCGATCATTGATTTCTTTATCTTCCGCGAAATTCAATTGCATCACACCTTGGTTAAATGCATTGATCCAGGGCTGTTCCGCACCTATTATTGCTACACGTAATGGCAATACTGCGTTACGCGGGAAGACGCTAGGCTTGTTCCACGGGATGCCGTATTTGTGGCATTGTCGTACCATGTCTTGCCACACATAGGCTCCCTTTTCCTTTTGCAGTACAAACGGCGAACTTTCCCATCCAAAAGATTTGAAAATAGGGCCGAGCAGGAAGGGCTTCCATACAAGCTTGACGTTTACATCCTGCGCCAACTTGTCAATACGCATGATGGACAGATAGCTGTAGTTGCTTGCGAACTCGTACCAGCATTCCAGTTCCGACAGGGAATCATCATTGCTCATATTTCCTCCTGACATGGTGAGCTATTCAAATACGACCAGGCATCGAGCCTCGATACTCTCCCGTGGGATGGCATCGGCAGGAGCATGTGGATGTATAAAGGCAGCATGCGGCGTGAAGCGGGCAACACCATGCATTTGCGAGTCGTATTGCTTGAAGATCAGCGCTTCATGCCTATCCATTGTTGAAAAATACGCCCACCGCTGATTTGACGAATGTCTGACTAGATAAATTTCTCCCGTGCGCTGCGGGTAGCGGACTTCGGCGGTGATCAAATCGGTTGAGTTGACGCTGCGTGCATCGCATACGGCCAGAGGTGTATCCAATACAGGTGCCTTGATGGAACGCCAGATATTGACGATGGCGTAACGTGCATGTGGCGGTGTCTGACCTAGTCGCTCGAACACCAGGCTTAATCGTTTTCGCCCGGATTGCTCGGTGTAATCGTTATGTACTCGACCATTGGCGGATACGGCTGCTCCCTTGGTAGTGCGGCCGAAATCCAGCTCGCGACTGGCATCGCGTTTTCTTACCAGATGGTCGAATACGTAGGCCTGTGTCGCACCCGTTGCGGCACAGGCCAATTCTGCGGCCTCTGCATAGTAACGAGCCACAATGGCGTCGTGGTTCGAAAAATCACGTATCGAGGTTGGCGCATCTTTCAGTACGTAGCCTTCGATGTCGATTGATGGTGCATGACTTTGGTATCGGGCATCGGAAATCGAAATCTCCTGCTGTACAGCCTCGTAATTCTCCCAAGGCGTGCCGTTCGGTGGTGCGTATGCGTAGTTATAGGGGAGTTCGCTTGCTTGATGCAAAAAGCTCAAGGCTGCATGGACGGATTGTGCAGGGGTATTGGTTAGGTATGTTGATTCTAGTGACATCATTGATCGCTCCGTGTGCAAGTTGTTTGCATTGTCGTTAGCGATATTGAAGCGCAGGTATGACTATCGGCTCAAGCGCAAATGGCGCGGCATTCACATGCATTGTATGCATGTGAAGCGATTTATACCTTGGCTTCGGTCAATATCCAGTCGATGACGGAAGCGACTTCTGGACGTGGTTCACTGTCGGCTTGCAACAGCCAGTAGGAATAGTCGTTGCTCAGGCCCGGATTGGATGTCGGGATTTCTGCTAATCGTCCATCTGCCAATAAAGCACGTATCAAGTGCCTTCTGCCCAGTGCGATACCTTGCCCTGCCAGCGCAGAGTGGATCATCTGATCATATTGATTGAATCGCAGCGTGCCTTTCGGTTTGGCGCCTTGCCAGCCCATTACGCTTAGCCAATCGCTCCAGTGTAGCCACGGTAATCTGGGGTCATCGTATTCAAGCAGCACGTAGCGCGAAATATCCTTGGCACTCGATAGCGATTCTACCTTCAGCGATGGATGCGCTACTGGTGCTACGACCTCATCGAAAAGCAAAGTCGCATTACCATTGATTGTGCCATTCTTCACGAAGCGAATCGCCAGATCAACACTTTCGCTGGTGAGATCCAAGATACGGTTATTGGCAGCAACGCGCAGGTCGATATGAGGATATTTTTGTTGAAAGCTACCGAGTTTCGGCAGTATCCACAAGCCGGTGACGCCGACACTGGCGCTTAGCGTCACTGGTCTGTGTTTGGAGTCACTGGCGATGACAGCGAACGTATCCTGCAACTGCTGTAGCGCGCAGTTGGCACTGAGGAATAGTCGTTCGCCTTCGGATGTGAATGCAATCGAGCGATGACCGCGCTTGAACAGTTTGACACCCAGGCGATCTTCAAGCGCTTGCACCTGCCGACTCAATGCGGATTGTGTAATGCACAGGTCAGCTGCCGCCAGCGTAATGCTCATACGACGACCCACTGCGACGAAACCGCGCAGCGGTTCCATCATTGAGCCCAGCGCCAGCAGCGAAGTTGACATGCTTTATCCTCATGTGAATGAGGTCAGTATATCACTCCTGCCCAAGATGGTTGGGCAGGGTAGGGCTGCTTAGTTGGCTGTGCTATCCAGATTTTCGATATGCACAGGTTCGATCTCATCGGCTTGCTTGAAACCGAAGATACGAGCATAGAAGTACAGCTCAGCATCCAGTGCGCGTTTGATGTTTTCTGCGCGACGGAAACCGTGTTGTTCCTGCTCGAACGTGATATATGCCACAGGAATGCCTTTTGCTTTCACTGCATCGAACATGGCCTGCGCCTGATTCGGTGGTACCACCATGTCCTTCAAACCTTGGAACAGGATCAAGGGGCTAGATAACTTCTCCGTAAAGTTGATCGGCGAACGATCCTGATATAACTGCTTTTGCGCAGGATAGGGGCCAACCAGACCATCAAGATAGCGGGACTCGAACTTGTGTGTGTCGGATGCCAACAGCGTGAGGTCGCCGATGCCATAGTAGCTTGCGCCGGCCTTGAAGTAATCGTGGAAGGTCAATGCGCTCAAGGTCGTATAGCCGCCCGCGCTGCCACCGCGTATTGCCAGTTTTTGCTCATCTACTTCTCCATGTTTGACCAGATAGCGCGCGGCATTGACAGAATCGTTGACATCGACAACTCCCCAGTTGCCATTCAGGCGCTGACGATAATCGCGACCAAAACCGCTGCTGCCGCCGTAATTGATATCGACAACCGCAAAGCCGCGACTAGTCCAATATTGGATCGACAGATTCAGCGTTGCAGTGGTCATCGCCGTTGGTCCGCCATGATTAAATACCAGCAGCGGTGGTTTTGAATCAGCAGGGCCTTGAAAGTCAGGATTCTTTGGGCGATATAAAAAGGCGTGCGAGGTCAATCCACCTTCTGTCGGAAATTCAATAGCTTCGGGAATCGACAGGTAGGTTTCATCGACAGTTTGGCCGGTTGAGCTACGCAATACCTGCAGCGCATGTGTACGCAGATCGAGCTTAACGACGGAGTCTGGCATATTAGGCGCACCACCAGTCATTGCTGCAAAACCATTGCCGACTTTGAAGGACGTGATTGCCTGCAGGGGGATGTCGATCGACTCAAACTCGCCGCTACGCGTATCCAGCAAAGCCAGATTGCTGCGTCCATTTTGCAGGTAGGCGCAGACAATATTGTCGTTCTCGTCGAAGCCGTAAGTGGACATGCCGTAAATCCATTGCGCCTGACCGAACTCTGCGTTCTTTGGATGCAAGGCTTCGACTTGCCCATTGCGATAGCGGTACAGGTTCCACCAGTTACTGCGGTCTGATGCAAAATACAGTTCGCCTGCTGCTGACCATTCCGGCTGGAATATCGACTCGTCCTTGCCGCCTGCGATGTGCAGTGGTTGACCGAGGCTGCCATCCGCATTGAACTGAGCTTGCCATAACTGCGTACCATCCCAGGGCATATTCGGGTGATCCCAACTGATCCACGCCAACTTTTCGCCATCCGGGCTCAAGCGAGGGGATGCAAAGAAGTCGTGTCCTGATAGCAGTATCGTTTCCGTACTGTTGACGAGGTCGATAGCAACAATCGTATTCGCAGGTTCGTGATCGCCGTTGCGATGATCTTCACGGACAGCGATCAAACGTTGGCGTTTCGCATCCAGTAGCGCGTCGGCGTAACGCAGTTGCTCGCCAGTGGTCAACGCGCTGACACCTCGTTGGTCGAGGCGGTAGATTTTCTGGTCTTCGTTATTGCAGAAATAAATCGCGTCGGCCGTGATGGCATAGCTACCGCCACCATATTCGTTGGCGCGACTGCGCACACTATAGGGCGCCGTTGTCACGTCGATATTGCTTGCTCCCGACGTATAGCGGACCAATACGTCGCGACCTTCCTGCTTTGGCCTGCCTTCAGTCCAGTAAATGTCGTTGCCGTGAATACGCACTTGTCCGAGGCGGACGGTATCGCCAACAATCAAGTCGGAAGTGATAGGGGATTTCCATGCGCCGAATGGAGCGATCTTGGATGTCGTGTTGTCGTGGGAGGGATTAGACATGATGCTTAGGAGGTTCAGAAAAAGAATGGAACAGAGTCTAGGTTTGCGTTGACATGGTTGTCAATCCGCCTTTGGTATTACTTTGGGTATCCGAATTTGCTGGAGCCTCAGGGCCGCACGTTGCGGAAAACAAACAAACTAAATGCATCATGGCAATCTCGTTGATATGGCTTGGCGTTCGATTTTTCACCCGCCAGAGATCTCCGTAATGGCGTGCTGCTCCGCAACACACTATGAAAATCAAGCTGCATTGTCGATAGTGACTCAAAACGCTAAAATGGTACGCAATTGCTCTACCTTAATTTTGTTCGCGGCGGGAGCCTTTTCGTCCGAATTAGAGCATTTTGTCTAGTTTCCCTCACCTGCTACGATCCCCAAGGTTTTGACATAAAGCCGTCACATTACTTTGCCAGAATTTTGGACTAGCCGAAATTGGCATGGTGGCGGCGCGGTCGAACCGGCTTCTACAACGATAAATATATAGGACAAGTCATGAAACTTCATTCCCTCGCATTAGCTTGCGCAGCGATGGTCACTCTCGCAGGATGTGGCGGCTCCGGCACTCCCGCAACTACAACGTTCAACGTCAACGGCGTTGCTGCAACAGGCAAACCATTGGTTGGTGTCGTTGTTACCGTCACTGACAGCAACGGCAAAGTCTCCCAGTCTGCGCCAACAGATGCTAACGGTAATTTCTCGGTTTCCATGCCGAACGGTACAGCACCGTTTGTGCTGACTGCGCCGTTCAACGACGCTGACGGCACACCAGCAACCTTGTCCTCCGTCGTTGCTCCAGGTCCGAGCAATTCCAGCAGCGTTTCCTTACAAGCGAACATGACGCCGCTGACGTCGCTGATAACACAGCGTGCTCTTGGCTTCGTGCCGAACGGCGCTCCGTCCGCATCGCAAGTTGCTGCTGCGAAGATCACGCAAGCCTCCATTACATCGGTAGAACAAGCTGTTGCCGCGATTTTGCAACCTGCTTACACTGCATTGAGCATTCCAGCCAGCGAAACGGCTGATCCAATCGGTACCACTACCTATCAAGCGAACGCAAGCGATCCGCTGGATAACTTGTTCACGCTGGCGCATTTCACTGTGCACACTGGTCAGGTCAGTATCGGTATAGATGCAAGCAACACCGTCGTATCCATTCCTGCAACAGGCGCAACATCGGCTGCGGTTCCTGCTAATTCTGTTGCCTCGTTGGTGGCATTGAATAATGGCCCGACAACCACTGCGATCCAGAATGTGATCGTGGTGATCGGCGAAAATCAAACCTACGATGCCGTCTTCGGCGCATATCAACCGCCAACTGGCCAAAGCACGATGAACCTGTTGTCCGAAGGCATCATTAATGCCGACGGCACACCTGGCCCGAACTTTGCAAATGCTGCGCAAAATCAAGCGTCCGCTGCGACGGCATATTCGCTGAGCCCGACACGTACCACGGCTTACACCACCTTGCCTCAGCCGGAACTGATTGGTGTGCTGAACGCAGAACTGCAAGCGCAAGGCGGCGTTCCTGATCCGCGTTTCCCGGCAACTTTGCCAAATGGCCCATTCCAGGTCAGCAAATATGCGCCTTATGCATTGAGCGCAACCAATCCACTGGGTAACCTGACTGGCGACCCAGTACACCGCTTCTTCCAGATGTGGCAGCAAACAGGCGGCGACAACTCCAAGCACGACATGTTCACATGGGTTGCCACGACTGTCGGCCAAGGTGGTGACACCGCAGGCGTGACGCCATCTAACCCATCGCAAGGTGGCGAGTTGATGGGCTTCGCCAATATGTCGTCCGGCGATGCACCGTTCTTCAAGGCACTGGCCACGCAATATGCGATCAGCGACAACTACCACCAATCGATCATGGGTGGTACGGGGATGAACTTCTTCGCCATGGCCACAGCTGATTCGCCTTACTTCAACAACAATGGTGCAGTTGCTACTCCACCGGCCAATCAGATCGAAAATCCGAACCCGATGTCGGGCACGTCGAACTTCTATCAGCAAGACGGTTACAGCGGCGGTTCCTACGTCAATTGCTCTGATTCGACACAGCCGGGTGTTGGCGCTATTTTGAGCTTCCTGAGCACAAAGAAGGTCAAGCCGAACTGCGACGCTGGTAAGTACTATCTGGTCAACAACTATGGCCTGGGTTACGACATGAACGGTAACCCACAGCCAATCGGCCCGAACAACTACAACCTGCCGCCACAAACAGTGCCGACCATCGCAGAAGGTTTGGCAGCGAAGGGGGTGAGCTGGAAGTGGTACACCGGCGGTCGTGAATTGGCTGACGTGGCGGTCGATGCAGCAGCATTTGGCGTGCCGGTTCAAGTAGCGCAAGCTGCGCAGTACAACACTATCGGCGATCCTCTGGTGGCATCGAGCAACGTGATGGGTTCGGCCTCGATGAAGTCCAGTTTGGCTGGCCTGACAACGCTTTATAAAGATATCTCTGGCGGCACCTTGCCAGCGGTTTCGTTTGTTGTGCCGAAGAACCTGGATAGTGGTCACCCTGGCTACTCGGTACCAGCCAAGTATGAAGCCTTCCTGCAAGGTTTGATTGCTAAGGTGCAATCCAATCCGAAGCTGTGGGCGCATACTGCGATCATCGTGACAACCGACGAAGGCGGCGGTCACTTCGATACTGGCGCGATCCAGAGCGTTGACTTCTTTGGTGATGGTCCACGTATCCCAATGCTGGTCGTTTCGCCATACGCACGTACCGGCTATATCGATCACACTTATCACGATCACGCATCGGTGTTGAAGTTCATCGAACGCAACTGGCGTTTGGCTCCATTGTCCAGCCGTAGCCGCGACAATCTGCCTAACCCGGTCAACACTGCGAGCAGCACTTACCTGCCAGTCAACTCGACAGCAGCGGTGGGCGACCTGATGAGCTTGTTCAAATTCTAAGAATTGTTGCGAAGGATGGCGATCCTTCAAGACATCGTGGCAAAATACTGGCGGGGCTATGTGCCCCGCCTTTTTGGTTTATGGCGGGTTAGGTAATGGCTGCATATTTTCATCGTCGCGCATGGTTGACGCGAATCTCTGTACTGATTGCAGCATTGGCACTAGCTGCTTGTCACGATAATGGGGCGTCAGCAAAGCCGTCTGCGAATCAAAATCCATCTGCGAATCAAAATCCATCCTCCATGCAGCCGGTAGCTACCGCCGTTGCTGCAGCTTCTGCTTCAGCACAGCATTCGTTGCAGATGTGGGTACGTTATCCGCAACCAAACACATCGCTTAGCCCGATGGCGGCCTTGGGGAAACAGATTTTCTTCGATACATCGCTCTCTGCATCGGGAAAAGTGGCTTGTTCAACTTGCCATGATCCCAATCATGCCTATGGACCACCGAATGGCTTGGCTGCGCAGTTAGGCGGTGAGGACATGCAGCATCAGGGAACACGCGCTGTGCCTTCGCTACGTTACATGGGATTTACACCCAAATTTACGCGTCATTATGCGGTACCCGATGCGGATGGCGTTGAGGATGAAGGCCCGACCGGTGGGTTCACACATGACGGCGAAGTGGATTCGCTGCACGAGCAAGCCAAGATTCCGCTATTGAACGTGAATGAAATGGCCAACAAGGACGCGGCTGCTGTCAGCACGAAATTACGGGCAGCGAAATACGCAGACCAATTCACCAAGTTGTTTGGTGCTGATATTTTCAGTAAGCCCGAGAAGGCATTGGAGCAGGCGACAGCAGCTCTCGAAGCCTTTGAAACCGAGGACTCCAGCTTCCAGCCATATACCAGCAAGTTCGATGCGGTGATGGTCGGCAATGCCGATTTTACGCCGGAAGAATTGCGCGGTTACGTACTGTTCAATAATCCCCTCAAAGGCAATTGCACAAAGTGCCACATCGATTCGCCTGGCCCCGGTGGGCGACCAGCGCAATTTACTGATTTCGGCTTCGAGGCAGTAGGTGTGCCACGTAATCTTGAAATTGCAGCAAATCATGACCCCAAATATTTTGATTTGGGCTTATGCGGCCCAACACGGAAAGATTTGGCGAAAGAGACCAATTTCTGCGGTATGTTCAAGACGCCGACCGTACGTAACACTGCAATGCGACAGGTATTTTTCCACAATGGGCGTTTCCATAATCTGGAGGATACTTTACGCTTCTATGTTGAGCGCGATACCGCGCCGCAGAAATGGTATGCAGACAAGAATGGAAAAGTGGTGCAATACGACGACATGCCTGCAAAATATCGGGATAACATCGATCACGTGAACGCTCCGTTCAATCGGAAGAAGGGCGATGTGCCAGCAATGAACGGCGACGAGATTCGCGACATGATCGCTTTCCTGAAAACACTGGATGACGGCTATTCCCAGCACTCAGGGGCAAAACAGGGGAATTAAGCGACGGTGCGTCAATGTTGCATCTTGTCATGCTTGATCGTCAGGCGATTCAGCAAGCCGCGTATTGGGGCAATCAGTTCACTCGCTGCAACACCGATTGGCCCTATACCTTGCTGCACAAGTAAATCGGCGGCCTTGCCGTGCATCCAGGTAGCCGCCAGCGCCGTTTCCCAAGCGGGCCAGCCTTGCGCCAGTAGCGCACCGCAAATACCTGCCAATACGTCGCCGCTGCCTGCGGTTGCCAATGCAGGATTGCCGGTCGGATTGATGATCAGATTGCCCAGCGGTTGCGTAATGATGCTGCCGGACCCCTTTAAAATCACGATTGCATTCAAGTCGCGTGCCAGTGTGCATGCTGCACCGAGTCTATCTGCTTGAATTGCCGCGCTGCTGTTTCCCAACAGCCGTGCAGCTTCCAACGGGTGCGGAGTCAATATGCTGGCGCCAGCGCGTGCGACCAGTCTTTGTCGCAAGCGCATGTCTTGTGCGATCAGATTGAGCGCATCGGCATCAATCACAATATCCCTGCTGCTTTCCAGTGCTTTATCCAATAATTCTGCGGATTCCACCGAAGTGCCAAGCCCAGGGCCAATGACCAGCGTAGGGCGCGTCAAATCCATTTGCCGTGCTTGTCGGAACATCAGTTCCGGGTGCGCGCTGTCGTAGGCGAGAGCTGGGCCGACAAGCGCGACATAGCTGCGGCCAGCCCCGCAGTGTGCTGCAGCATTGGCTGCGAGGACTGCTGCACCTGCCATCCCTTCAGCACCGCCAACAATCGCCACGTCGCCATAACTTCCTTTATGCGAATTATGCAAGCGACGTTTGAGGTATGTCGAAAATAGTGCGACTTCATTCAACTGTACCTGTGGCGCGGTATATAACCATGGATCGATACCCAGCGATTCGACAACGACATTGCCAGTATGGTCGCGACCACTACCGGTATGGAGTCCGGGTTTATCTGCGATGAACGTGATAGTCTGCGCTGCGCGGATGGCTATCCCTGGTTGACCAACTACATTTCCGCTATCTGTGTCGAGACCGCTTGGAATGTCCAGCGAGAGAACTGGAGAGCCAAGCCGATTCACTTGCTCAACCACTTTATAGAGTTCGCCAGTGATCGGGCGGGTCAAGCCTATGCCAAACAGACCATCTACAATCAGCGGCCATCGCCGGCTTAACAGTTGGATGGCACTGGTTGTTTCAACAAAAACGGCACGATTTTGTTGGGCGCGGGCCAGGGCTTGCTGTGCATCGGCAGATTGGCGTGCAAGATCGGCGAACAGTAATACGGTGAGGGGAATGCCAGTCGATGCAAGTCTTGCTGCAACTTCCAATGCATCACCGCCGTTATCGCCTGGGCCAGCCAGGATTAATACCGACCTGTCGGCTGAACCATGCGGCAGCATGGTCAATCCAAGGTTGGCGGCGGCCTGTCCCGCGCGCTGCATCAAAGTACCTGCTGGCAACATGCGTTTTGCTGCATGTTCGATGGCACGAATTTCCGACAATGAATAAAGCGCAGTCATAGCGATATCCGAAAACGAGCTATCCTAAACCAATGCCAAAATGGCAAAGTAGGTTAACGATAGCACCGGATCATCGACTAGGTGTTAATTTTTTGCAAAGGATGGCGTGGGATTCTTATCCTGATGCGTGGTGCATGGGTATTGATCAGCTCTGATAACGCATCAGGCCGTAATCGCCGGTGTCGAGGTCGGGAGTGCTTTTGGATACGATATCTGCCAGCAGCTTTGCCGATCCTGCGGCCATAGTCCAACCTGTAGGGCCATGCCCGATGTTGACATAGACATTCTTGATTGGTGTCGCGCCGATCAACGGAGGCCCGTCCGGTAGCATCGGTTTTGCCCCACACCAAAATTGTGCCGACGCATAGTTGGCGGCATTCGGAAACCAGTCTTCTGCAATCTTGATCAAGCTGGAGATTGCTGTGTCTTCCATATCCATCGTCTTCGCGCCCAATTCGGCAAGGCCAGAGATGCGGATACGATTGCCCATACGTGCCAATCCAACCTTGTGCGCTTCATCCATGATGGCTGAGCGCGGTGCTTGCTCGAAGTCTTTGATCGTTGCCGTCGCGGTATATCCCTTCACTGTCACCAGTGGGACTTGTATTCCCAACGGCATCAATAGTGGCGCGCTTTCGATACCTGCAGCCACTACAACGGCATCCGCTGTATATTCGCGATCTTCGACCTGCAGGCCGATCTTGCGATCCTGTGTGGAGATTGACTTGACGTCCGCGCCAAAATGAAAAGTCACACCCAACGCCTGTGCCGCCTGCTTCATCTGCTTGGTGAACAAGGCGCAGTTGCCAGTTGCCTCCCCGGGATAATAGAAAGCACCAGCAAACGGGGTTTGATCATTGAGTGCGGGCTCGATTTCGCGCACGGTTTCTGCATCCAGCAGTGCATTGCTCAAACCATTTTCTGCTGCGATTTGCAATAACGGTTGCATCAGTGCCACCTGACGCTCGCTTCGCAATAGTTGCAGATAACCGTCCGTTTGCTCAAAGTCGAATTGCTCGCGATTGCGCAGGTCATGCAATATGCTGCGGCTATATTGCGCCAGATTTTGCATACGCTGATAGTTAGTGCGAAAGCGCTGCAATTCGCCTTCTTTCGCCCATTGGTTAATCCAACTCCACTGTGCTGGGTTCAGCTTGGATTTGAATTTAAGCGGGGAGTCGTTCTTGAACAGGTAGGAAAGAAACCGGCGCGACATGCCAGGCATCGACCACGGTATGGCATAGGCGGGCGCAATAATGCCAGCATTACCAAAGCTGGCTTGCTCGGCCACGTTGCCATGACGTTCGAGCAACACCACTTCGTGCCCGGCATCGGCGAGAAAATACGCGGAGCAGACGCCAATAACACCGCCACCGATTACAACGACTTGCATCTACATTCATCCCTGATTGAAAGGCAGCCGTTTTGCTATTGTTGTTGGCTGAAGCTGTTCGATGGCAGTAAACCTGCTGCCATCGAGAGGCTCGCTATTTTAACTGTTTGCCAGCAAATTGAGTGTGAATAATCGTTAAGGCGAAGTGTGCCTGCAACACCGCTGTTAACTGCGCAGGCTGGATTCGATGGCACGTGCCACCGCCAGAATTTTTGCATCCTGCATCGCAGCACCTGCAACCATCAGGCCCACGGGCAATGTTCCCGGCGCGTGACAAGGAAGCGATACCGCGCAGCCGTCAAGGAAATTGATAGATGAGGGGTTACGAAGTACCAGATAATTGGCTGCGAAATACAATTCGTCGGACGCTTCCAAGTCCGCCAGACGCGGGGCTACGATAGGGATGGTCGGCATGATCAGCGCATCGTAAGGAGTGAGCAACTCCTCCATCTGTGCGATCCATGCACGTCTTGCTGCTTGCAGGTCGATATAGTCGGCTGCGCTCAGGCTGCCTCCCATTTTGATACGCGCCGATACGCGTGGATCATATTGCGCTTCGCTATCCGCCAACAATTTGCGATGCCACGCAAACGCTTCTGCGCCAGAGAATTTGTTCAGATGTACAAAACTGGCAAGCGGCTGAAACGGCACGTCGATGATACTGGCGCCAGCAGCGGACAAGCGAGTTAGCGCCGCCGTAAAAGTGCTGGCGACGTAAGCGTCGAGATTATCTAATACCAGGGTTTGCGGCACAGCCAGGCGTAGCCCCTTGAGTGGGAGATGTGGGACCGTCAAGGCTTTATCGGCGATCACGCTATCGACGGCGATGCAATCGTCCACCGAACGGGCCAGCGCGCAAATTGTATCGAGCGTCGTCGATAGCGGCACTACGCCTCGCGTCGGCACGCGTCTAGCCGTCGATTTGAAGCCGACCAAGCCACACATCGCCGCCGGGATACGGATTGAACCGCCAGTATCAGAACCTATCGCTGCCACGCAATGACCGGCTGCGACCGATACTGCGGCTCCAGAGGATGACCCGCCCGGAATGCGGATAGTCTGCTTATCGACAGGATTCGCAGGTGTGCCGTAATGCGGATTCAAGCCGAGCCCGGAGAACGCGAATTCCGTCATGTTGGTCTTGCCGAGAATGGCGGCGCCGGCTGCGCGTAGTCGTTGTACTACTGGTGCGTCGTGTGTGGCAGGAGGTGCGTCTTTCAATACGACTGAACCGGCGTTTGTCGCTTCGCCAGCCACGTCCAGCAAATCCTTGATCGATATCGGCAATCCCGCCAGAGGGGAGGGAGGCGCAATGTTCGCCGCACGCATGGCATCGGCATGGCGGGCAGCTGCGCGTGCGCCATCGGCATACAAACGTGTATAGATCGACCGGCTTTGCGAAGCCGCTGTGATACTGGATTCAATCATTTCGCTGCGTGAGCGTTGGGTCAACGCGGCAATCGGTTCAGAAATCAAGTCGTTCATGAGAAAATGTTTCCCTTTAATCGAATAACCGACCAACGGTTCGGTACATGGTGCGGCGAGTGGAATTTTCAGCAAACAAGATATTACAGGGGAAACCCGGATTACATATACCGTTGTGGCTAGTGTGGGCAGCAGCTTTGGCTTTTGTCTGTGCGGCGCTGGGCAGTTACGGCATACTCGATAACAACGAAGGCTTGTACGCGGAAATCCCGCGCGAGATGCTGGCTTCGCATGATTGGCGACAGTGGGTGATTCCGCACCTGAACGGTTTGCCCTACATGGAAAAGCCGCCCTTGCTGTATTGGCTGACGGCGCTATCGTTTTCTGTCTTTGGTATTTCTGAATGGTCAGCGCGCCTGGTGCCTGCGTTATCCTCGCTGGTTTGTGTCGCTTTGTTGGTCAGCTTCGGTAATGCGGTGCGCAAGCCGCAGGCTGGACGACTGGCAGCGTTGATGTTTGTCAGCGGCATTGGTATTTCAGTGATGTCGCGTACCTTGATGTTCGATATGTTGTTGACTGCAACGTTGACGGCATCACTGATGTTTGCCTATCGCTTTTTCGTCGAGCGTAAATCTGTATTGTTGCACTGGATGTATGCAAGCCTCGCGCTGGCGCTGATGGCAAAAGGCGCGGTGGCACTGGTGTTGTTTGGTGCGGTAATGTTGTCATTGCTGGGACCGCAGATTTTTCGTGAAGGTTTTGGCGCGACTTTGCGTGCATGGCTGCAATGGCGCGGCTTATTGATATTTCTGGTGATTGCTGTGCCATGGCATGTCGCGGCCAGCTTTGTTGAGCCGATCTTTCCTTGGTTCTATTTCATCAATGAGCATGTGCTGCGTTTCCTCGGCAAGCGTGAACCGCATGACTATTATTCCGGGTCGTGGTGGTACTACCTGCCGCGCATGATCATTTACCTGTTTCCGTGGTCGTTTCTCCTGATCGGCTTGGCGCAGCGTTCTACGCAGAATATCGAGAGCGAGCATCGGGATTTATCGCGCTTCCTGTGGTTTGCTTGGGTAATGCCGTTGTTGTTCTTTTCTGTATCCAGTGCCAAGGCAAATTATTACCTGATCGTTGTGATGCCATTTGCGGCATGCCAGTTAGCGTTGGCATTGGATAAGCGCGAATTTTTATCGGCGCACATGCGGGCATTGCCGGGCGTGTTGATTGCGCTGCTTGCTGGCGCTGGCTATCTGGCATTGATCAAATACACCAGTCATCCTTTCCCCGAGCCGGTCATATTGGGGCAGTCTCCAACGCAGTTCAGCGAAAACGCATTGTTGGTTGCAACGGCCATCGCCGCAATCAGCGCATTCGTGGCTTGGCGCTGGCCACGTGTTGGCGTGCAGGTGTATGTGTCGATCTCTGCATTGACTGCAAGCGCATTGCTGGTCACCTTGCCAGCGATTGAGGCGGATATTTCAGCGAAGCCGCTGGCAAATTATCTGACCACGACATTGCCTGATCGTACCGTCTTCCTCTATCACAACTTCGAAGAACAATCGTCGTTGCCATTTTATCTGCAGCACAAACTGCCGGTAATCGATAGCCGTAGTAACGATCTGTTCTGGGGCAATAAGCTGCAGCAGAACGATTGGATGATTAACAGCGCTCAATTTGCCCAAGCAGCGGATAAGCAACCGGTGGTCGTCGTGGTGATGAAGCGGCAATTGAAGGACTTTCAAGCTGATCCGCTGTCGGCAAAACTGAAAGAGTTGAACAGGATGGGGCCTGTCGTCCTGTTTGTTAATTGATTGATCACATGTTGCAAGCGCTTTGGAGGCGTGATCCCGTAGATTCGATGAAATTGTTAAATAAGCCGCAGAATTTGATTGATAACTGTACGGCTATACAGTAAATTATCGCGAAACTCGAAACGCAATAAATTGCGTAGAAAATATAGTCCTCCAACGTAAATCAAGAAGGAAAATTTAGTGGAAAATCAACAACAATACTCAATGATCGAAACCCTGACGCCCAGCGAAATTGGTGGCTTGCCGGTTCTGGGTACCTTGGTCGAGCAAATTGTCTATCTGCTAAGTTCCAATACGATTTTCACCGACATCATCATTCACCAGAACAGCCCCATCATGCTGCGTCAACCGAAGCGTCTGGTGGCGGTGTCAGATACACCGATTACGCAGGAAGAACTGGAAGAATTTTTTGGTGTGATCGAACCTGACTGGGAAGATCACATTCAGGATCGCGCCTTTGATCGTTCCAAGGATTTGTATAGCGCACGTATTCGCGCCAACTGCTTCACTTTCCAGGGGAAGAAGCGTCTGGGTTGCGTGATCCGCCGCTTCCCGACCGAGCCGATGTCCTTGAGCCAAATCGGTCTGCGTGCCGATGCACAGGCATTCGCAAAGCTCGACAATGGACTGGTGCTGCTGATCGGCGATACCTGCCAAGGCAAATCGACAACGATTGCATCCTTGCTGGATGAAATCAACAAGAATCGCTCCGGCCACATCATCACCATCGAAGACCCGGTGGAAACCTTGATCCCGCAGCGTAAGTGCATCATCACACAACGCGAAGTTGGCGCTGATGGTGACGTCGGCAGCTACTATCTCGGTGCGTTGGATGCATTGCGCGAGCGTCCTGATGTGATTTTGATCGGCGAAATTCGCGATGCGCAGACCGCACTGGAAGCCTTGGCGCTGGCTGAATCCGGCCCGCTGGTATTCGCAACGCTGCATGCACGTTCGACTGAGCTTGGCCTACAAAAGCTGTTGCGCTTGCTCGGCAATACGGATACTCAGGCGCAGGCTTTGTCCAGCGCCTTGCGTGGCGTGATTTGCCAGGCGCTGTTACCTTCGGTCAAAGGCGATAGCTACCATCTTGCAACTGAGTGCTTGACCGTGACCCCGGAAGTTGCAGCCTTGATCGAAAAAGGCGATACCGGTGGCATTCGTCCATTGCTTGATAAATTGAGCAAGCAACCAAATTCCAACTGCCATACGATGAACGACGACTTGCTGGCCTTGATGAAGGCGAAGAAAGTCAATGTTGACGATGCACGTCGTGCGACGACGGATCGCATGAAGTTCCTCGATATGTTCAAGTAAGCGCCAAGCTGATGTCTTGGAAGAAGTTGGGGTTGTACTTTGTTTTCCTATGGTTCGCCATTGGGGGTGCGGCGCATTTTGTTGTCACTGACTTCTTCCTGAAAATCATTCCACCAGAATTGCCGTTGCGTCTGGAAGCGGTTTATATCAGCGGTGTCTTCGAATTACTTGGGGCAGCGGGTCTTCTGCATCCCAAGTTGCGACGTGCTGCTGGACTTGGTCTTTTTCTGCTGATCATTGTGGTGACGCCAGCCAATATCTATATGTGGCGACATCCCGAACTATTTCCTGCCGTTCCTGAATCGCTGTTGGCATTGCGCCTGCTGTTGCAGGTTGGGCTTTTGGCGCTGGTTTGGTGGTCAACGAAACCGGAGTCGAAGCAAACTTAAGGAGTCATGATGCTGTATCTGCTGGCCTATTTTTTCGGCGGTTTTTTTGCAGCAAATGGCTTGCCGCATTTCGTCAATGGCATGTCGGGACGTGGATTTCCAACCCCATTTGCCGATCCTCCAGGGCAGGGCGAGTCCTCCGCGTGCACCAATGTGTTGTGGGGCGCGTGTAATTTCGTATTCGCTTATCTGCTCATCTTTCAGGTCGGTGCTTTCGACTTCCACAATCCGTTGCATGCCGGTGTTTTCGGTCTTGGCGCTCTCATATTGGCAATTGGCCTCGCTTGCCGCTTTGGTGGCCTGTATGGCGGTAAAACGGCTGGTCGCAAGCAAGCGAAGTGATTTGCCAATCATTTGACAAGCTTTTAATGGGGTTGTGATTGGTCTTTATAGGGCATTCGATGGATGCCTGATGCCCAGTGAGCGCTGCGGCGCGGTATAATTTCGTTTTCCGACTTAACCCGCATCGCCGCGGCCCAAAAGGCGCGCGTGGTGCACCAACTCTCATCTCGCCATGTTGATTCTGCCGGGCTCAAACGCTCTGTCTGCTTTCCGTACCCAAGGTCTATTGTCGCAATTGCAAGCACTGAATAACGCTATCATCGGCGTTTCCGGTCGCTACGTTCACTTTGTTGATGCTTCGTCGGCATTGACTGACGACGACACCAAGCGTTTGAACGCATTGCTGACCTACGGCGAACCGTTCACTGGCACAACTGAGGGTGACGAATTTGTCGTGATCCCACGCTTTGGCACGATTTCTCCGTGGGCCAGTAAGGCAACCGATATCGCCCATAACTGCGGCATGGCGCATATCAAGCGCATTGAGCGCGGCATTTCCTACCATGTGCGCGTCAAGAGCGGTTTGCTCGGTGGCACCAAGCACTTGTCGCCGGAATTGGCGCAACAGGTTGCAGGGTTGTTGCACGACCGCATGATTGAAATGGTGCTCAGCTCCACCAATGACGCGGCAGGATTGTTCCGCGAATTGGAAGCCAAGCCACTCGCATTTGTCGATGTACTTGCCAATGGTAAGCAAGCATTGGTGCAAGCCAACACCGAACTCGGCTTGGCTTTGTCGGATGACGAAATCGACTATCTGGTCAATGCGTTCACTCAGGCAAAGCGAAATCCAACTGACGTCGAGTTGATGATGTTCGCACAAGCCAATAGCGAACATTGTCGCCATAAGATTTTCAATGCCGACTGGACTATCGACGGTGTCAAGCAAGACAAGTCGTTGTTTGGCATGATCAAGAACACCCATCAGTTGAATCCGAAGGGTACGGTCGTTGCCTATAGCGACAACTCGTCGATCATTGAGGGCGCAACAGTACAACGCTTCTATCCACGAGGTGGCGCCAACGGCAACGAATATGCGCCATCTGAGGAGTTGACACACATCCTGATGAAGGTGGAAACGCATAACCACCCAACGGCGATTTCTCCTTTCCCTGGTGCATCCACTGGTGCAGGCGGCGAAATTCGTGACGAAGGTGCGACAGGGCGTGGTGCGAAACCGAAGGCTGGCTTGACCGGCTTCACCGTTTCCAACCTGATGTTGCCGGGCGCTGTACAGCCATGGGAAAACGATGCCGATGTCAGTAAGGCAGCGAAGGGCGCGAGCGCACCTTATGGCAAGCCGGATCGCATTGCCTCGCCTTTGCAGATCATGATTGATGGCCCGATTGGTGGCGCGGCTTTCAACAACGAATTTGGTCGTCCAAACCTGAACGGTTATTTCCGCACGTATGAGCAGAATGTTGCTGGTAACGTACAGGGTTATCACAAGCCGATCATGATCGCTGGTGGTATCGGCAGTATCTCTGCACAGCACACGAAGAAGAATGATTTGCCTGTGGGCAGCTTGCTGATCCAGTTGGGCGGCCCTGGTATGCGTATAGGTATGGGTGGTAGCGCGGCCTCGTCGATGGCGACAGGCACCAACACTGCTGATCTGGATTTCGACTCGGTGCAACGCGGTAACCCGGAAATCGAGCGCCGTGCGCAGGAAGTGATCAATGCTTGCTGGGCAATGGCTGAGCAGAATCCGATTCTGTCGATTCACGACGTCGGTGCTGGCGGCTTGTCGAACGCTTTCCCGGAAATCACGAATGACGCCAAGCGTGGCGCGATTTTCGATTTGCGCAAAGTGCCGCTGGAAGAAAGTGGCATGTCGCCGAAAGAAATCTGGAGTAACGAATCGCAAGAGCGTTATGTGCTCGGCATTGCGCCGGAAAGCCTGGAATTGTTCCGCTACCTGTGCGAACGGGAGCGCTGCCCGTTTGCCGTTGTCGGTACGGCGACAGAAGAACGCCAACTGAAGGTAATTGATCCAGAGCATGGCAATAATCCTGTCGATATGCCAATGGAAGTCTTGCTGGGCAAGCCGCCAAAGATGCATCGCGATGTGCAACACGTCGAGCGTCAGTTGCCTGCGATTGACTTGAGCGGCATTGAGCTGAGTGATGCGGCAATGCGCGTGATGCGTTTGCCTACCGTTGCTGACAAATCCTTCCTGATCACAATCGGCGACCGTACTGTGGGCGCGATGAGTGTGCGCGACCAGATGGTTGGTCCATGGCAGGTTCCTGTTGCTGATTGCGCGGTTACCGCGATGAGTTTTGAAGGCTATCTCGGCGAAGCAATGGCAATGGGCGAGCGTACGCCGGTTGCGGTTGTGAATGCTGCAGCATCAGGCCGTATGGCGGTGGGCGAAGCAATCACCAATATTGCTGCTGCACCGATTGCCAATATCGGCGACATCAAGTTGTCTGCGAACTGGATGGCAGCTTGCGGTCAACCTGGGCAGGACGCTGCGTTGTTTGACACTGTCAAAGCAGTTGGCATGGAATTGTGCCCGGCGCTGGGTGTCAGCATCCCGGTCGGCAAGGATTCGCTGTCGATGCGTACTACATGGAATGATGACGGCAAGAACAAGTCGGTGACTGCACCAGTTTCCCTGATCGTCTCGTCGTTTGCACCTGTTACTGATGTGCGTCTGGCGTTGACTCCACAATTGCGCAAGGATGTTGGCGATACACTGCTGTTGGCAATCGACCTGGGGCGCGGCAAGAACCGTCTTGGAGCATCAGCCTTGGCGCAAGTGACCCAGCAGATCGGCAATGAAGTGCCGGATGTCGATAGTGCAGAAGATTTGAAGGGCTTCTTTAACGCCATTCAGAAGCTGACGCATGACAAAAAGCTGTTGGCCTACCATGACCGCTCGGACGGCGGTTTGTTCGCGACACTGTGTGAGATGGCATTTGCTGGCCATACTGGCTTGTCGCTGAACATCGACATGTTGACGATGGAAGGCGAACACGCATCCGATTGGGGTGATTCAAAGAACTGGACGGAGCAGGTCGCACAGCGTCGCAACGACTTGACTCTGCGTGCATTGTTCAATGAAGAACTGGGTGCCGTCGTGCAGATTCGTGCAAGCGAATTGACGGAAGTGATGGATGTTCTGCGTGCACAAAATCTTGGCGCTTGCTCGCATGTAGTCGGCAAGCTGAATGACCGTGACGTGATTGAAATCGCACGCGATGCTAAGACCATCTACGCGCAACCACGTATCGATTTGCAACGAGCATGGAGTGAAACCAGCTGGCGTATCTCGCGTCTGCGCGACAATCCGGCTTGTGCAGATTCCGAATACGACAGCATTCTTGATGCGCAAGACCCAGGTATCACACCGAAACTGAGCTTTGAACCACAGCAGGATATCGCTGCGCCTTTCATCGCAACAGGTGCGCGTCCACGTGTAGCGATCCTGCGTGAGCAGGGCGTCAATTCGCACGTTGAAACTGCGTACGTGATGCACAAGTCCGGCTTTGCTGCTGTCGATGTGCATATGAGTGATCTGATCGCTGGTCGTGCGCGTCTGGATGACTTCAAGGGCTTGATTGCTGTAGGTGGCTTCTCCTACGGCGACGTGCTGGGCGCAGGCGAAGGCTGGGCCAAGACCATTCTGTTCAATGCCAAGATGGCAGAGCAATTCTCCACTTTCTTCAACCGTAGCGACACGTTTGGCCTGGGTATTTGCAATGGCTGCCAGATGATGAGCAATCTGAAGTCGATCATCCCGGGGGCATCTGCATGGCCGAAGTTCACTCGCAACAAGTCTGAACGTCTGGAAGCGCGTTTTGCCATGGTCGAAGTGGCGGATTCGCCATCGATCTTCTTCAAGGGTATGGCTGGCACACAAACACCGATTGCTGTTGCGCACGGCGAAGGCTTTGCGGACTTCTCTCAAACCGGCGATATTGGCCAAGCGATTGTTGCAATGCGCTTTGTTGATAATCGCGGTCAGGCAACTGAGCGTTATCCATTCAACCCCAACGGTTCGCCGCAAGGTGTTACCTCAGTGACGACACCTGATGGTCGCTTTACTGTGTTGATGCCGCATGCTGAGCGTGTTTTCCGCTCAGTGCTGCAGTCCTATAGTCCTGATGGCTGGGGCGAGGATTCACCTTGGATGCGCATGTTCCGTAATGCGCGTGTCTGGGTCGGCTAATATAGGGCTACTTGGCAGTTGTTGATTAGCGATGTGCAACATGGCGTTGCCGTCGCTGGTCACATATAATTAAAATTTTTTCAACTATAAAAACGGAGACATCGATGAAATTAGTAGTTACTGCACTGTTTGCCAGCTTGCTAGCCGTTAATGCTTATGCCGACGATGCCAATAAGAGTTCCTGCGAGCGGCCGGAAATGCCGAATAAGTTGGCTTCCGATTTGGTGATGAAGTCGTTCAATAAGCGTAGCTCTACATACAAGAAATGCATTGCTGATTTTGTTGCCGAGCGTCGTGCTTTTTCCCAGGCTCATTCGGCGACTGATGTGCCTGCTGCACAAGCTGCGAACGATGCTGCAGAAGCTGCTATCGTCGAATACAACGACTTCATCAAGAAATTGGATGAGCGTAATGGCGGCGGTGGCGACAACTGATTCTTTGTCTCCGTAAATTTTCAGGTCTTTGGCAGACCTGCAAAAATATCAGAGATGAAATCCACGAAAGCCCGCACCTTCGGTGATAGATGCCGATTTTGTGGGTAGATGACTGAAATGGACGGCCCTGAGGTCGTCCATTCTTCCAAAAGCGGCACCAGTTGTCCTGCGCGTATCGATGGCCTCAGCGAGGACGATAGCAACTGCACAATACCGGCATCAGTACTCGCTGCATGAATCAACGATTCGGCGTGATTGATTGCAATGTTCGATTGCGGCGTAAAGACGAAGTTTTCTTCTCCCTTTGCAAACTCCCACGGAACGATGTGACCAGTATTGGGCTGAATGAATCCCAAGCATGGAAAATTGACCAACTCCTTCGGGTGCGTGGGATAACCATGCTTTTCCAGAAATGCTGGCGAAGCGCAACATAGCGAGCGCGATTGGTACAGCATTCGTGCCACCATATTCGGGTCTTTGACCTCGCCCATCCATATCGCAACGTCAGCGCGTTCCTCGATGATGTCGATGGCACGGTCCGTCACATGCACACGCAGCGATACTTCCGGGTAGCGCGCAACGAATTTTGCCAGGGCAGGGGCGATGTAGATGCGACCTACTGCTGTCGGGATATCGACCCGCAGTACTCCCTTGGGAGTTAAGCGAGCGCCTTGCAGCACGTCTTCCAATTCTGTCATTTCTGCGATCAGGCGTTGTGCTCGATCGTAGCAACTCCTACCGTCGTCGGTCAGCGATATCCGTCTTGTGGTGCGATTGAGCAAGCGCACGCCGAAATGACTCTCCAGGCCAGCGATATGATTGGTGATCGTCGCGTTCGACATATGTAGCTGGTTTGCAGCACGACTGAAGCTATTCAATTCAACCACGCGGCAAAAAATACGCAGGGATTCAAGCCTATCCATATTTTTTAGTAAATCTAAATAATTATTTTAATTATTCCCTATTTATCTCGATTCGACAAATTATGATAATGCTGACATTGTCGATTGCAGCGATGCTTTGTGAGTGCCATGATTACGCTCACGGTCTGATGCTGGCAGATATACAAATACATCTAATCAAGGAGTAGGCCTATGACAGCAGTCAAAGAAGCGAGCCGCTACATGTCTGGTTTTGGTGCCGAATTGGCAACTGAAGCATTGCCGGGCGCGTTACCGCACGGGCAGAATTCCCCGCAAAAAGTGCCTTATGGTTTGTATGCAGAGCAAATATCCGGCACCGCCTTTACCGCGCCACGTCATACCAACAAGCGTTCCTGGCTGTATCGCATCCGCCCAGGCTCGATGCATGGCGAATTCCGTCCATTGAATAGTGCGTTGTTGCGCAGCGGCCCATTCGATGGTGCGCATGTATCGCCGAACCAGTTGCGTTGGAATCCTTTCCCGATTCCTGATGCACCTACCGATTTCGTCGATGGCTTGATCACCATCGCGGGTAATGGCGATGCTGGTGCACAGGTCGGTATCGGCATTCACATCTATGTCGCAAATCGTTCCATGACGGATCGCTATTTCTACAATGCCGAAGGCGAAATGCTGGTATTGCCGCAGCAAGGCCGTCTGCACGTGAAAACCGAAATGGGCAATCTGGAAGTAAAGCCTGGTGAACTCGTGGTACTGCCACGCGGTGTGCGCTTTAGTGTTGAACTGCT
>Ga0116226_10000193_pt1 | contig 48202 bp, 47 predicted proteins | sample S1TSphfallax_FD_89692 | JGI IMG/M metagenome (GOLD analysis project Ga0116226, IMG submission 89692) | Host-associated microbial communities from peat moss isolated from Minnesota, USA - S1T2_Fa - Sphagnum fallax MG | ecosystem: Host-associated > Plants > Peat moss > Unclassified | place: USA... | reverse complement strand
TTTCCCGCGAACTCCCACGCATTGAAGAACGGCATCCAATCGATGTAGGGCACCAGTTCAGCGAGCGGATAATCGGCGAAGGTTCTCACGCCGAGGAAGGTCGGCACCGGGGCGGTGTATTGCGGCCAGTCGAACTTGAATCTCTTGCTGCGCGCCTGCGCCAGCGACAGCTGCGGCGCCTTGGCGCTCTTGTTGCGATGCTGCTCGCGCCGCCGCTCGTGGTCGGCCTTGATCGAGGACACGTACGCATCGAGCGTGTCTTGGGTCACCAGTTGCTGGCATACGCCCACCGAGCGTGACGCATCCTTGACGTAGACGACCGCGCCGGCATATTGCGGATCGATCTTCACCGACGTGTGCGCCGGCGAGGTGGTGGCGCCGCCGATCAGCAACGGTTGCTTGTAACCGAGCCGCTGCATCTCCTTGGCGACATGCACCATCTCGTCGAGCGAGGGCGTGATCAGTCCCGACAGTCCGATGAGGTTGGCGCCCTCGCGGGTGGCCGCTTCCAGGATCTTTTCGCACGAGACCATCACGCCAAGGTCGACGACCTCGAAGTTATTACACTGCAGCACCACGCCGACGATGTTCTTGCCGATGTCGTGGACGTCGCCCTTGACCGTCGCCATCACCACCTTGCCGTTCGAACGGCTGGCGCCCGACTTCTCTTTCTCGATGTACGGGATCAACACCGAGACGGCTTTTTTCATCACCCGTGCCGACTTGACCACCTGCGGCAGGAACATCTTGCCGGCACCGAACAGATCGCCGACCACGTTCATGCCGTCCATCAGCGGCCCCTCGATCACGTCCAAGGGCCGCTTGGCGAGCAAGCGTGCCTCCTCGGTGTCGGCCAGCACGAACTCGTCCATCCCCTTGATCAGGGCATGTTGCAGACGCTGATCCACCGGCAGCTTGCGCCACTCGAGATCATCGCCGCGTTTGGCGACGCTGCCACCCTTGAAGCGTTCGGCGATTTCCAGCAGCCGCTCCGTGGCATCCTCGCGGCGCGCCAGGATCACGTCCTCGACGCGTTCGCGCAGCTCCGCATCGATGTCTTCATAGATCGCCAGCTGACCCGCGTTGACGATACCCATGGTCATGCCGGCGCGGATCGCGTGGTACAGGAACACCGAGTGCATCGCCTCGCGCACCCGGTCGTTGCCGCGGAACGAGAACGACACGTTGCTCACGCCGCCGCTGACGCTCACCAGCGGCATGCGCTGCTTGATCGAGGCCGTCGCCTCGATGAAATCGAGGCCATAGCGGTTGTGCTCCTCGATGCCGGTGGCAACGGCAAAGATGTTCGGATCGAAGATGATGTCCTCGGGAGGAAATCCGGCACGCGTCGTCAACAACCGATAGGCGCGTTCGCAGATGCCGACCTTGCGCTCGATGGTGTCCGCCTGGCCTTTCTCGTCGAAGGCCATCACCACCACAGCCGCACCGTAGCGAAGACACTTGCGCGCCTGCGCGAGAAACGACTCCTCGCCTTCCTTCAAGCTGATGGAATTGACGACGGCCTTGCCTTGCACGCATTTCAGGCCCGCCTCGATCACGCTCCACTTCGAGGAGTCGATCATGACCGGGACGCGCGCGATGTCCGGCTCGCCCGCGATCATGCTCAGGAATTTGGTGATGGCAGCTTGCGAATCGAGCATGCCTTCATCCATGTTCACATCGATGATCTGCGCGCCATTGGCGACCTGTTGCCGGGCGATGTCGACCGCCGCGGCATAATCGCCGGCTTCGATGAGTTTGCGGAATTTCGCCGAGCCCGTGACGTTGGTACGCTCCCCGACATTGACGAATAAGCTGCTCGAATCGATTTTGAGCGGCTCCAGGCCGCTCAGCCGGCAGGCTCGCGGGATGTCGGGAATGGCTCGCGGCGCGATACCGGCCACCGCATGTGCGATGGCCTCGATGTGCTCCGGCGTCGTACCGCAACAGCCGCCCGCCATGTTGAGAAAGCCGCTGGCGGCAAACTCGCGCAGCGTGGCCGCGGTTTGTTCCGGCGTTTCGTCGTATTCGCCGAAGGCGTTCGGCAGACCGGCATTCGGGTACGCGCAAACGTAGGTATCCGCGATGCGCGAGAGCTCCTCGATGTACGGCCGCAATTGCTTGCCGCCGAGCGCGCAGTTCAACCCCACGACCAGCGGCTTGGCATGACGGATGGAGTTCCAGAATGCCTCGGTGGTCTGGCCGGACAGCGTGCGGCCTGAGGCATCGGTGATCGTGCCCGAGATGATGATGGGCAACACGACGCCGAGTTCATCGAATACCGCCTGCACGGCGAACAACGCAGCTTTGGCATTCAGCGTGTCGAAAATAGTTTCGACCAAGATTGCATCCGCACCGCCTTGGATCAGCGCACGGGTGGCATCGCCGTAGGCCGCGGCCAGCTCGTCGAAGCTGATGTTGCGGAATCCGGGGTCGTTGACGTCGGGAGACAAGGATGCCGTGCGGCTGGTCGGCCCCAGCGCACCCGCGACATAGCGCTGAACGCCGCTGCTGGCGCTCACCTCATCGGCAACCTGGCGCGCCAAGCGCGCAGCGGCGAGATTGAGCTCCGGTGCGAGCGCCTGCAGGCCGTAATCGGCTTGCGACACGGACGTGGAATTGAAGGTGTTGGTCGAGATGACGTCGGCACCCGCGTCCAAATACGCGCGGTGGATGTCGGCGATGATGTGCGGCTGCGTGATCGCGAGCAGATCGTTGTTGCCCTTGAGGTCGATGCGCCAGCCGGCGAAACGCTCACCGCGAAAGCTCTCCTCGCTCAAGCGATGACGCTGGATCATGGTGCCCATGGCACCGTCAATGATCACCAATCGCCGCTCGAGCAACGCTGCCAGCGTCATCAAGCCACCCGCGCTTCAGCGAGTCGCGGCCGTAACCCAAGCGCATGGCAGATCGCGTAAGTCAGTTCGGCCCTGTTCAGGGTGTAGAAGTGAAACTCCTGCACGCCATGCTGGCGCAGCCGCTGCACCTGTTCGATCGCCACGTTGGCCGCGATCATGCGGCGTGTCTCCGGATCATCGTCGAGTCCGTCGAAACGATCGTGGAGCCACTTGGGTACCGTCGCGCCACAGCGCGCGGCGACGCGCTGCATCTGCGGAAAACGTGTGATCGGGAGGATGCCGGGCACGATGCTGGCATTTATGCCGGCGGCCACGCAGCGGTCCCGGTACCGCAGATACACGTCGGTGTCGAAGAAAAACTGCGTGATGGCACGATTTGCACCCGCGTCGATCTTGCGTTTCAAATTGGCCAGGTCCGCCTCGACGCTTCCCGATTCCGGATGGCCCTCCGGAAACGCCGCTACCGACAATTCGAAGTCGCCGATCTGCCGCAAGCCGCCGACCAAATCAGAGGCAAAGGCGAAGCCTTGGCTGTGTGGCACGTAGCGTCCGTCCGCGGACAGGTTCGATGCCGGCGCATCGCCGCGCAAGGCCACCAAGTGCCTGATGCCCTGACGCCAGTATTCCGCTGCAATGCCGAGCACTTCCTCGCGAGAAGCGGCCACGCAGGTCAGATGCGGCGCCACCCGCAGCGTCGTTTCGCGCAGGATGCGCAGCACGCACTCGTGCGTTCGCGTGCGCGTGGAGCCGTCCGCCCCGTAGGTCACGGAGACGAAACTGGGCTGCAGCGGGGCCAGCCGCTGCACCGATTGCCACAACAATTGCGCCATCGCCGCATCGCTGGGCGGAAAAAACTCGAAAGAGACGATGGGATCTGGCACGGGGAGCTCCTGACGGCAATCCTCACTGTTAGCATGCGTTACCGTGAGATATGATTCAAACTCATTATTCTCATACTCAACATGAAGACGGCTCATGTCATCGGCCCTTGAATTGCGGCACCTGGAAACCTTGCTGGCCTTGGCCGAGTGCGGCAGCTTGTCGAAGGCGGCGGCCAGGCTGTTTTTGACGCAATCGGCCCTGTCGCATCAGCTCAAAGCACTGGAAAGTCACTACGGCGCCGCGCTGGTGGAAAAAAACACTCGGCCGCTGCGGTTCACGGCGATCGGCCAGCGATTGCTGAGCCTGGCACGAGCGGTGTTGCCCCAGGTTGCCGAAGCCGGGCGGGACGTGGCGCGTCTGGCTCAGGGCCATGCTGGCCCCCTTCGAGTCGCGGTGCAATGCCACAACTGCTTCGATTGGCTGATGCCGGCCATGGATGCCTACCGCTCCCTCTGGCCGGAAGTGGAACTCGACATCATTTCCGGCTTCGTGGTCGATCCCCTGCCGCTCTTGGATACGGGCGAGGCGGAACTGGCCGTCGTCCACGACCCCGAGGGCCCTCGCCCGGATGTGGTGTTCAGTCCCCTGTTTCGTTATGAGAGTGTGGCGCTGATGAGCCCGCGGCATCCGCTGGCCGCCAAACCTTGGCTGGCCGCCGCCGACTTTGCCGCCGAGACTTTGATCACCTATCCCGTGCCCGACGAGATGCTGGACGTGATGAAGCACTGCCTCACCCCCGCCCGCGTCAATCCGAAGCGGCGCACCGCCGAACTCACCGTTGCCATCCTGCAGCTGGTCGCCAGCGGCCGCGGCATCGCCGCGTTGCCCTCGTGGACCGTCGGCAACTACATCGAGCGCGGCTACGTGGTGTCGCGCCCCATTGGTCAGGGGGGTCTGCGTTGCGAACTGTATGCCGCCACGACGACGGCCGGTGCTTCCGCCGCCTATATAAAAGAGTTCATCGCCCTGACGCGCACCCAAAGTCTGACCGAGTTGGCGGGCGTCAGCGCCCTTTGAGTTCGTAGCCGTCCGTCAGGGTGCGCAGGAAGCCCACAATGTCCGCGACATCCTCGTCGGACAGTGCTGCCTTTTCGCCACGACTTTTATTGAAAGGCGGCTGGACGTCGACGTTGCCGCGATACCGCGCCGGCAGGTCGTCGAACTTCTGCACGCCCGAGCTCGTGCTCGGGTACCAACGCTGCGGCTCCGTGTCGCGCAGCGCATAAAATCTCACGGCATCATCGAGCCGGTGAATCACACCATTGTGAAAGAACACGCGGCGCAGAGCCACGTTGCGCAACGTGGGTGTGCGGAACATGCCGCAGTATTCACTCTGGGTTTTCAGATCCGAACGCCACGGTCCGCACAGCCCCAGATCAAAATAGGTTGGCGCAGCATTCCGCGCAATGGCGCGGTTGCGCGGCAAGCCGAGGGCTGCGTAGCCGAAATCGGTGAACTGCGGAAATGCGCCGCCTCGCCTGCCGCTCGGGTGACAACGGGCGCAATTACCCCTGGCGGGATCATTGAACGCAGCCAATCCGCGTCTCTCCTGCTCGCTCAAGACCGCCTGGCCGCGCAGCCACGCATCGTACTTGCTGCTGTACGGATAGAATTCCTGCGCGCTTTGCTGGTAAGCCTCGAACGCCAGCAACACGGCTTTGAAAGCCTGCGCGCGGTCAGCGAAGACATCGTCGCCGAAGGTGCCGCGAAAGGCCGCGGCGTATGCTCCGCGCTCGATCTTCGCGACGACGCTGTCCGGATCGCGATTCGCCATCTCGAACTCCGAGAACAACGGCAATCGCGCCTGCTCATGTGCCGACTGTGCACGGCCATCCCAATTGCGCCCACCCGCCGGACCCTGATCGATGCTGTCGTCGCCATCGTCGTCCACGAAATGCTCGGTGAAGGGCGGAACATTTTGCGCGTACATGAGCGAGGGCACGGCGCGAGCACCATCGCGGCGGCCATCGCCCCCGGCGCGCTGTACCGCCAAGTCGTTCGGCGGTCCATACGCGAACTTGGGATCGTGGCACGACGCACATGCGACTTTCCCCGACGCCGACAGCGACGGATCGAAGAACAGCGAGCGGCCCACCGCAGCAAGTTCGGCGGCCGAAGGATTCCTCGCGAAACTATTGGCATAGAAGGGTTGCGACGTCGCCACGCCGGGCGCCGCCACGGCGCACATCAACACCGTCATGCCCGCGGCCAAGAACCCGGCGCGCAGAGTGCCGCGGCTGATCAGTGGACCGACGTTCCGCGGGGCGGCCTACCGCCGGGCGGCCCTCCGCCCTCCGCCGGTACGCCTGCGTTGAACAGCTGCGCCGCGTCGACCGGGTCGAAGACATAGGCGCGATTGCAGAAATCGCACTGCACCTCGACTTCGCCGCGCTCCGCGATGACCGACTTGATTTCGCTCTCGCCCAAGCCCTGCAGCATGCCCGCGACCCGTTCGCGCGAGCAGCGGCAGCGAAAAAACACCGGCGCCGGCTCGAACAGCCGAACATCGTCTTCGTTGAACAACCGATGCAGAATTTCCTGATCGGCGAGCGTGCGCAGTTCCTCGAGCGTGAGCGTGTCGCCGATGAGCTGCACGCGCCGCCACGCGTCCTCGACGGCCGCGGGCTCGAGGACCCTGGTGTGCGCGGCGGCGCTTTCGGCGGGCAACTTCTGCAGCAGCATCCCCGAAGCACCATTGGCGTCGGCATGCAGCCACAAACGCGTCGGCAATTGCTCCGAGTTCTCGAAATACAGCTGCAGCGCTCCCGCCAACCGCTCGCCCGTGATGGGCACGATGCCCTGATAGCGCTGTGCCGCATCCTCGGTCTCGAGCGTCACGGTCAGATTGCCGTTGCCGCACATCGCGCCGATGTCCGGCTCGAACTCGACGCCCTCGCGGTAACGCGCCAGGCCGCGCACACCCAGGCTGTCGGTACATTGGACCAGCATCAGATGCACCGGCCCGTCGCCCTGCAGCTGCAGGGACAAGACCCCCTTGAACTTGATCGTGGCCGCCAGCAACAGCGACGCCGCCACAGCCTGCCCCAGCGTGTCGCGAACGGCGGCCGGATAGTCGCGGTGCTCGATCAGCGCGCGCCACGCCGCATCCAGATGCACCAACTGCCCGCGTATCGGAAAATCCTCGAACATGAAGCGATGCAGGCTGTCGCGATCGTGCATCTATCCGCCCAACTTGGCCTTCAGCAATTCGTTGAGCTGGGCCGGATTGGCCTTGCCGCCCGTCGCCTTCATCACCTGTCCGACGAAAAAACCGAACAATTTGTCCTTGCCGGATCGATAGTCCGCCAATTGCCGCGGATTTGCCGCGATGACCGCATCGATCACGCCCTCGATGGCGCCGGAGTCGGTGATCTGTTTCAGTCCGCTCGCCTCGATGATGGCGTCCGCCGATTGTTGCTCGGACCACATCTTTTCGAACACTTCCTTGGCGATCTTGCCGGAAATGGTCGCATCCACGATGCGCAACAACAGCGCGGACAACTCCTGCGGAGAGACGCGCGATGCGCCGATGTCGAGATTGTCCCGGTTCAACGCGCTCGACACCTCGCCCATGACCCAATTGGCCGCGAGCTTGGCGTGGCTTGCGCCCAAGCTTGCCACCGTGGCCTCGAAATACGCGCCGAGTTCCCGGCTGGCGGACAAGACGCCGGCATCATAAGCCGACAAGCCGAAGTCCTTCGCGAACCGCGCCGCCTTCTGGTCCGGCAGCTCCGGCAACGAGCCGCGCACGGACTCGATGAACTGCGTATCGATCTCCACCGGCAGCAAATCCGGATCGGGGAAGTAGCGATAGTCGTTCGCCTCCTCCTTGGAGCGCATCGAACGCGTCTCGTGCTTGTCGGAATCGTACAGCCGCGTCTCCTGCACCACGCTGCCACCGCTCTCGATCAGCTCGATTTGCCGCGCTACTTCGTACTGGATGGCTTTCTCGACGAATCTGAAGGAGTTCAAATTCTTGATCTCGGCGCGCGTGCCGAATTTCTCGCGCCCCTTCGGCCGCACGCTGACGTTCGCGTCGCAGCGGAACGAGCCTTCCTGCATGTTGCCGTCGCAGATTTCCAGGTAGCGCACCAGCGTGTGGATCTTTTTCATGTAGGCGACCGCTTCCTTGGCCGAACGCATGTCCGGCTCAGAGACGATCTCCAGCAGCGGCGTACCGGCCCGGTTCAGATCGATGCCGCTGGCGTTGGCCAGTCCTTCGTGCAGCGATTTGCCGGCGTCCTCTTCCAAATGCGCGCGCGTGATGCCGACGGTCTTCACCGCGCCGTCGTCGAGCATGACTTGCAGCGTGCCGTGGGCGACGATGGGCAGCTCGTACTGGCTGATCTGGTAGCCCTTCGGCAGATCCGGGTAGAAGTAATTCTTGCGCGCGAACACCGAACGCTGCGCCACCTTGGCGCCCACCGCCAATCCGAACTTGACCGCCATGCGCACCGCTTCAGCATTCAGCACCGGCAACACCCCGGGATACGCCAGATCCACCAGACTCGCCTGGCTGTTCGGCGGCGCGCCGTAGGCAGTGGCGGAGCCTGAGAATATTTTCGATTTGGTCGCGAGCTGCGCGTGGATCTCCAGCCCGATCACTACTTCCCAATCCGCCATCACTCGTACCCTTTGGGCGCACGCGTATGCCAGTCGGTCGCGGACTGATAGCCATGCGCAGCGCTCAGCAGGCGCTCCTCCGAGAAATGCGGCCCCATCAGTTGCAGTCCCATCGGCAGACCGTCGATGAATCCGCAGGGCAGCGACATTCCCGGCAGCCCCGCCAGATTCGCGCCGATGGTATAGATGTCGTTCAGATACATGGTGACCGGGTCGTCGATTTTCGCGCCGATGTCGAAGGCCGGCGTCGGCGTGGTCGGGCCGATCAGCAGATCGACCTGGGCGAATGCCGCACGGAAATCATCGGTGATCAGGCGGCGCACCTTTTGTGCCTTCAAATAATAAGCATCGAAATAGCCGGCCGACAACACATACGTGCCCGTCATGATGCGCCGCTTGACCTCGGCGCCAAAGCCCTCGCCGCGCGAGCGTTTGTAGAGATCCAGCAAATCCTTGGGATTCTCGCACCGATAGCCGTAGCGAACGCCGTCGAAACGCGACAAATTGGAGGAGCACTCCGCGGGCGCGACCACGTAGTAGGTGGGGACCGAAGCCGGCAGGTGCGGCAGGCTCACCTCCTGCGTCTGTGCGCCCAGGTCCTTGAAAACCTTCAAGGCGTCATGGATAAGCGCCGCGTTGCGCGCTTCCAAGCCCTCGAAGAATTCGCGCAAGATGCCGACTTTGAGGCCCGTCAGCGGCTTCTTCAGCGCAGCGCTGTAGTCCGGCACCGGGACATCCACGCTGGTGGAATCCCGTGGATCGAAGCCCGCCATGGCTTGCAAGGCCGGCGCCGCGTCGGCTGCGGACCGCGCGAACACGCCTGCTTGGTCGAGACTCGACGCGAAGGCGATCATGCCGTAGCGCGAAACGCGGCCATAGGTGGGCTTGATGCCGGTTATGCCGGTCAGCGCCGCGGGCTGACGAATCGAGCCACCGGTGTCGGTGCCCGTGGTCAACGGCGCCAGCCGAGCCGCGGCAGCAGCCGCGGAACCGCCCGATGAGCCGCCGGGCACCTTGCGCGTATCCCAGGGGTTTTTCACCGGCCCGTAGTAGCTGGTCTCATTGGATGAGCCCATCGCGAATTCGTCCATGTTGGCCTTACCCAACATGACGACACCAGCTTCTTTCAGCCGCGTCACGACCGTCGCGTCATAGGGGGCGATGAAGTTGTCCAGCATGCGTGAACCACAGCTGGTCTTCACCCCATCGGTGCAAAAAATGTCTTTATGAATGAGGGGGATGCCGAGCAACGGGCGCCGCTCGCCGCGTGCCAGACGCAGGTCCGCTGCAGCCGCATCAGCGAGCGCACTCTCTGCCGTAACGCTGATGAGCGCATTCAGCGCGGCACCGAATCGCTCGATCCGCGCCAGGTAGTGTCGCGTCAATTCGACACTGGAAATTTGGCGTGAACTCAAGCGCTCGGCAAGTTCGCCGATGGATAGGTTATGCAGCATCGTCACTCAAGAATAGCAGGCGTCGGCCAACCCGCAGTCGTTACTCGATGACCCGCGGCACGACGTACAGCCCGGCGGCCACCGACGGCGCATTGGTCTGATACTTGTCGTGATTGTCGCTTTCCGACACCGCGTCGGCGCGCAAACGTTGGTGCTGACCCTCGAGCGGATGCGCCATGGGCTCGACGTCGCCCGTCTGTATGCGCGACAACTCATCCACGAAACTGACGATGCTGGACAGCGAGTTCACGTACACGGGGAGTTCCTCCACGGTAATCGACAGCCGTGCGAGGTGCGCGATCTTTTCGACGTCTTGACGGTTTAGGCTCATAGGTTGGGTGCTCAAAGTGCGCAGCAACGCACGCAAAATAAGCCATGCGAATGATACACGTTGCCTTGTGATATGTCGTGTCGGTTGTTACATTAGCGCAACTTTTTTTACCCCCTTTTCCGAAGAAAAAATACCCCATGTTCAAACGCCTTAGAGGTTATTTCTCCAATGACCTCTCAATCGATCTTGGAACCGCGAACACGCTGATTTACGTGCGCGAACGGGGCATCGTCCTCAACGAACCCTCGGTCGTTGCGGTGCAGGATGAGCCCACCCGCGGCGGCAAAATCATCGTTGCGGTCGGGGTCGAGGCGAAGAACATGCTCGGGCGCACCCCGGGACACATTACCGCCGTCAGGCCCATGAAGGATGGCGTCATCGCCGATTTCACCTACACCGAGAAGATGCTGCAGTTCTTCATCAAGAAGGTGCACGGCAATCGTTTCCTCTCCCCCAGCCCCCGGGTTCTGGTGTGCGTGCCCTTTGGTTCGACGCAAGTGGAGCGCCGCGCCATCAAGGAGTCCGCCGAGGGTGCCGGCGCGCGCAGCGTCGACATCGTGCCGGAGCCCATGGCTGCCGCGGTGGGCGCGGGACTGCCGGTTCAGGAGGCACGCGGTTCCATGGTCCTCGATATCGGCGGCGGCACCTCCGAGGTCGCGGTCATTTCCTTGAACGGCATCGTGTACGCCGCGAGCGTGCGTATCGGCGGCGACAAGTTCGACGAGGCCATCACCAATTACGTGCGCCGTAACTACGGCATTTTGATCGGCGAGGCCACCGCCGAGCGCATCAAGTTGGAAATCGGTTCTGCCTATCCCGGTCAAACGGTGCGGGAAATTTCCGTGAAGGGCCGCAACCTCTCGGAAGGCGTGCCGCGCAGTTTCACGCTCAATTCCAATGAGATCTTGGAAGCACTGCAGGAGCCCCTCCAAGGCATCGTCGGTGCGGTCAAGCAGGCCCTCGAGCAAACGCCGCCGGAACTCGGTGCGGACGTCGCGGAACGCGGCATCGTGCTGACCGGCGGCGGTGCACTGCTGCGTGATGTGGACAAACTGCTGATGGAAGAAACCGGTTTACCCGTGGTAGTCGCGGATGATCCGCTCACCTGCGTTGCCCGCGGCGGCGGTCGAATCCTCGAACTCACCGAGGAACACGGACCGGGCATCTTCGGATTGGAGTGATGCAAGCGACTGGGGTAGCCCATGGTCGCCTTTCGTAACACCGACCCATCCGGCCGGACGACGGGTCTGCTGCTCCGCTGCGTCCTGTACTCGCTGCTGGCATTGGGATTGATCATCGTCGACAAGCGTTACGATCACCTGGGTCAGATACGGCGCCTGTTGTCCGTGGTCGCCTATCCCGTGCAGGTCGCGGTGGCCAGCCCGTTCGAAGGTTGGGACTGGTTTCGCGAGAGCGTGACGACCCGCGATGCACTGCGCGCCGACAAGACTCGTCTCGAAGGCGAGCTGCGCCTGGCGCAGTTCCGGCTGCAACGATTTGCGGCACTCGAGGCGGAAAGCGAACGCTTGCGCAGCCTGCGCGAGAGCACGGCGGATGTCGCCGACCGCTTCGTGATCGGCAAGATCATGGACGTGGATTTGGACGCCTTTCGCGAGCGCGTGCTGGTGGACAAGGGAGCCCACGACGGCATCTACATCGGTCAGGCCGTGCTCGATTCAGGCGGCGTCTTTGGCCAGGTGGCCCGGGTCGGTCAATTGACCAGCGAGGTCATTCTAGTGAGCGACGCGGCCCATGCCATCCCGGTGCAAATCAACCGCAACGGGCTGCGCACCATCGCGGTGGGCACGGGCGATACCAGCCGTCTCAAGCTGCCCTATCTGCCGACCAGCGCCGATGTGGTCGCCGGCGATCTGCTGCTTACCTCGGGGCTCGGCGGCGGCTTTCCAGCCGGATACCCGGTGGGCACCGTTGCCGAGGTAAGGCGCGATCCGGCGCAATCGCTGGCCGAGGTGGAGGTCAAACCCGCCGCCGCGCTCGACCGGTCGCGCGAACTCATGTTCGTGTGGCTGAAACCGCGGGTCGAGGAGCTGCCGCCGCTGCCTGCGCCCAAACCCACCGCGCCGAAGTCGGCCGGAGTGACCGACAAATGATGCGCGAATCGCGCATCCGCCGCCTGCCGGTACTGCTCTCATCGCTGGTGGCGCTGGCCTTGGCGGTGCTGCCGCTGCCGCCGTTGCTGGAGTCCTTCCGTCCGGATTTCCTGGTGCTCGTGGTGCTTTACTGGTCGATCGAATCGCCGCGCGCCGGCGGCCTGTCGCTGGCCTTTTTTTCCGGCCTGGCCCTGGACGTGCTCAACGGCGTGGTGCTGGGGCAGCATGCCCTGGCCCTCACGCTGATGTCGGCATGGGCCACCAATCTGCGGCTTCGCATACGGGTGTTTTCGATTCTGACGCAATGTCTGACGATTTTTGCGCTGCTGACCGGCTACCAGTTCGTGTTGTTCTGGATCGATGGCGCCACCGGCAATCCCGTCACGACGTTCAGCCGCTGGCTTGCGCCGGTGATCGGTGCACTGTTGTGGCCGATGATGGCCGGTTTGCTGGGGAAACTGCATGAGCGCTGACGCATGATCTTCGATGACATGTCGCCGTCGCGCACCCGCCGCACGCTCAACGTCGGCGGCCGCGCCTTGCGCGCACTGGGGCTCGATGGTCCCCTCACCGGGGTGCTCGCGATCATCGTCATCATCGGCATCATGGTGGTCTACAGCGCCTCCGGACAAAACTGGAAGATGGTGGAACACCATCTGGGCAACATCGCCATCGCCGTGACCGCCATGCTGGCGCTCGCCAAATTCGCCACGCCGCAATACTTGCGCATATTCTCGCCGGTGGCCTACCTGATCGGCGTCGTGTTGCTCATCGTGGTGGACGTCACCGGCCACATCGGCAAGGGCGCACAGCGCTGGCTCGACATCGGTTTCATGCGCTTTCAACCTTCGGAAATCATGAAGCTCGCGGTGCCCATGGTGTGCGCCTGGTACATGCACGAGCGGCCGCTGCCGCTCTCGTTCAAGGATCTGATCGTCATGGGCGTGCTGATCGCCATCCCGACAGCGATGATCGTCAAGGAACCGGACCTCGGCACCGCGTTGCTGATTGCCGCCTCCGGTCTGATCGTCATGTTGCTCGCCGGCTTGCAAATCAAGCTGATACTGATTTCGATTCCACTGCTCGGCTCCGCCGCCTGGGCGGGCTGGCACTTCATCCACGACTATCAGCGCCAGCGGATCCTCACGTTCATCAATCCGGAGAACGACCGGCTGGGCACCGGCTATCACATCATCCAGTCGCAGATCGCCATCGGCTCCGGGGGCGTGTTCGGCAAGGGCTACATGAACGGCAGTCAGGCGCAGCTCGACTTCCTGCCGGAGCGCTCCACCGACTTCATCTTCGCCGTGATCGGCGAGGAATTCGGCCTGCTCGGTCAGTTGTTGGTGCTGTCGCTCTACGGCGTCGTCATCGGCCGCGCGCTGTATCTCGCCATGCAGGGCCAGGACACCTTTGCGCGACTCACCGGCGGCGCGGTCGCGCTGAGTTTTTTCGTCTACGTTTTCGTCAACTCCGGCATGGTGAGCGGCATCCTTCCGGTGGTCGGCGTGCCCCTGCCGCTGATCAGCTATGGTGGAACTTCGATGGTTACGCTGTTGGCGGGCTTCGGCATCCTCATGTCGCTGCACTCGCATCGCAAGTTGATCGGTTCCTAGATGCTGCTGCGCCGCCTGTACGTGGTGTTGACCGCCTGCGCCATCGCCTGTGGCGTCGCCCTCTCGAGCACCGGCGTCGCGGCGGCGGCCGCGCTCGACACACGGCGCGACGACGTCAGGGAATTCATCGGCCACATGCACGATGCCTATGGTTTCAAGACCCGCACCCTGCGCAAGCTGCTGGGGCTGGCGCAAATCCAGCCGGCCATCCTCGATGCCATGGAGAAGCCGGCGGAAAAAGCCAAGCTCTGGTTCGAGTATCGGCCGATATTCTTGAACGAGCGGCGCATCCGCGAAGGCACCGATTTTTGGCTCGCGCACCGGGAGCAGCTCGATCAGGCAAGCCTGCGCAGCGGTGTCGCCCCGGAATATCTGGCGGCGATTCTCGGCGTCGAAACCTACTATGGACGGCTGACCGGCTCCTATCGCGTCATCGACGCGCTCACCACCCTGGCATTCGACTATCCGGCGCGCTCGAAATTCTTCAGAGAGGAGCTGGAACAGTTCCTCTTGTTGACCCGCGACATGCGGCTGGACCCGCTCACCGTCAAAGGCTCGTACGCGGGGGCCATGGGCGCACCGCAGTTCATGCCCTCCAACTACCGCCGTTACGCGATCGACGCCGATGCCGACGGCCACATCGACTTGTGGTCCAATTGGGCCGACGTTTGCGCCAGCGTCGGCAACTATCTCAAGCAGCACGGCTGGAACGCCGGTGAGCCCGTGCTGATCGAGGCCAGCGTCGCGACGGACAAGCCCGAAAGCCTGGACGGACGCAAGTTGGACCTGTCGGAGAGCGTCGGCTCTCTGATGACGAAGGGCGTCAGCTTCGACAGCCCCCTGCCCGCCGACGCGCCAGCCCTGCTGGTCGCGGCGGATGAATCCGACGGTACTCACTGGCGTGTCGGCTTCAACAACTTCTACGTCATCACGCGCTACAACCACAGCCCCCTGTATGCCATGGCAGTCTATGAACTTGCCGGGGCAATCAAGCAGCGCGTGCTGAGTCTCGACTCGCCCGTCAACACGAGCTCGGGGCCGGCGCCGTGAGGTCATTGCGTGCACCGCTCGCGCCACTGCTGACGGCGCTGACCCTGTCGCTCGGCGCCTGCTTCAACACGCCGCCGCGCGAACTGCCGGCCAGCCCCGCGCCGCAACCGCCGGTTGCCGCCGCGCCCCAGGCGCCCGATCCCGATTCCGTCCCCGACGCCATACCGCGCGTCGAGGCGCGCTCGCGTTTCGGCAATCCGCCTTTCTATGAGGTCTTCGGCAAGCGCTATTACGTGCTGTCCTCGAACGTCGGCTACATCGAGCGCGGCGTCGCGTCTTGGTATGGTCCCGGCTTTCACAAGATCCGCACGTCCACGGGCGAGCCCTACGACATGTATGCCATGACGGCGGCGCATAAGACGCTGCCCTTGCCGGCCTACGTCCGGGTCACGAATCTGCAGAATGGGCGCACGGTGGTGGTACGCGTGAATGATCGCGGCCCGTTCGTCGACAACCGCATCATCGATCTGTCCTACACGGCCGCGGCGAAGCTCGACATGGTACGTAACGGCACCGCCTTCGTCGAAGTGCGCAGCATCGATCCGAATGGCATCGAACCACCGCTGGTTGCCGCCGCTGCGCCTACCACCGCGCCCGTAACGCCCGCTCCGACCGCCACCTCGGCGGTGCCGCCGCCCCCCGCGTCCGCGCCCCGGGCTTCGGCGCCCCCGGCCAATGCCCGCGCTGCGCTGTTCGTGCAGGCGGGAGCCTTCGGCGATCCCGCCAATGCGCAACGACTGGCTCAGAAGCTGCGTGGCGGCGACTATGGGAACGTATTCGTGCGCGACGATCAGATCGCCGGGCGCCGCATGTACCGGGTGCGCATCGGACCGGTGCCGAACGTCGCCGAATTCGACCGGGTGGTGGCGGCGTTACAGCGCGACGGCGTGCAGGATGCGCATTTGGCTCTCGATTAACATCAAGGTTTCACAGGTATCAATAAATCTATGCTTCGTCATTTCATCGTGTGCGCGTCCCTTGTTTCACTCACCGCCGCGCTCGGCGCCTCTTCGCCGTCCGTGGCCGCGCAACGCAAACACGCTCACGCCGCAGCCGCGCCCTCGGAACCTGCCAACGCTGCTCCCGCGGCGCCGGCCATGCTGCCGGGAGGCATCCCTGCCGCTCCGCAGGTCGACGCGCGGTCCTACATTTTGATCGACTTTCGCACCGACAAGGTCCTCGCGTCACTGCAGCCCACCGATCGGATGGAGCCGGCCAGCCTCACCAAATTGATGACGGTCTATCTGGTGTTCGAGCAGCTCGCTGCCGGCAAACTCAAGCTCGATGACATGATCCCGGTGAGCGAACACGCATGGCGGGCCGGCGGTGCGGCCACCGACGGCTCGAGTTCGTTCCTCGAACTCGGCGTTCCGGTCTCGGTGCAAGACCTGCTGCTCGGGGTCATCGTGCAATCCGGCAACGACGCCAGCATCGTGCTGGCTGAACGGGTCGGCGGCACCGAGCAGACATTTGCGCAGCTCATGAACGCCACGGCCGCACGGCTCGGCATGGTGGGCTCCCACTTCGAGAACGCCACCGGGCTGCCCTCACCGCAGCACTACACCACGGCCCGCGACATGTCGCTGCTGGCAACCGCGCTGATCCGCGATTTTCCGCAATACTACAAATGGTTCTCGGTGAGGGAGTTCGAGCACAACCACATCAAGCAGGGCAATCGCAACACGCTGCTCGACAAGGACCCCACGGTCGATGGCTTGAAGACCGGACACACGGACGCCGCGGGCTTCTGTCTCGTGACCTCGTCGCTGCGTGACGGCATGCGTCTGGTTTCGGTGGTGCTCGGCTCCTCCAGCATGAAAGGCCGCGAGGTTGCCAGCGCGTCGCTGCTCAACTATGGCTTCAGCTTCTACGATACCAAACTGGCCATCAAGGGCGGCACGCCGCTGGCCTCGGCGCACGTTTGGAAGGCGGCGCGTACCCCGGTCGATCTGGGCATCAAGGATGACTTCTACCTCACATTGCCGCGTGGTCACGCTGATATCAGCACCGCAACGGACGTGCAGCCGAAGATCATTGCGCCGCTGGCCGCGGACGCCAACGTAGGCTCGGTGCGCGTGATCAGCGGCGGACAAACTGTCGCGACGCTACCGCTGCATCCCCTGCAGCCCGTGGCGCCGGGCGGGTGGTGGCGGCGGTTGATCGACACCATCCGGTTGTGGTTCGTATGAGCGCGCCGCTGCCGATCTGTTACATGAATGGCGCCTTCCTGCCCATCGAGGAAGCTCGCGTTTCACCGCTCGATCGCGCCTTCCTGTTCGGCGATGCCGTTTACGAGGTGGTACCCGTCTACGGCGCGCGTCCGTTTCGCCTGCGCGAGCATTTGCAGCGGCTCGATCGCAGCCTGGAAGGTATTCGCATGCTGCCGGTGCTGGCGCACGAGGCTTGGGCAAAACTCCTGCTCGAGCTGGTGGCGCGCAACGGCGCCCGGGAAGCCTCGCTGTACCTTCAGGTGACCCGCGGTGCCGAGAACGGCCGCAACCACGCCTGGCCGCCCGGCCTCGTCCCGACCATCTTTGCCTACTGTACCGAATTGGAGCCCTTGGATCCCGCCGTGCTCGAGCGCGGTGTCGCCGCCGTGACGGCGCAGGACATCCGTTGGGCGCGACGCGACATCAAGTCGACCGCGCTGCTGGGAAACGTCCTGCTGAAGAAGCTTGCGGCGGATAGGTCCGCCTTCGAAACCATCATGCTCGAGAAGGGCGAGCTCACCGAAGGCTCATCGACCACGGTGCATGTGGTCAAGGATGGCGGGATCTATACGCCTCCCAACGGACGGCAGATCCTTCCGGGTACCACCCGCGATGTGGTCACGGAATTGGCCGGCCGCATCGGGATGGCCACTCACAACGTCCGGGTGAGCGAAGCGGAGCTGCGCAGCGCGGATGAGATCTGGCTGGCCTTCTCCACACGGGGCTTGTTGCCGGTCACCACGCTCGATGACAGGCCGGTTGGCCGCGGCCGGGCCGGCGAGCATTTCGCGCGCATGCATGGGGCATTCATGAACTACATCGCCGAATTGGCGGGGACGCCGGCGCTATGAGCGGCACCACCCTGCAGGAATTTCCCAGCGAGTTCCCGCTCAAGGTCATGGGGCGGCGCGACAGCGACCTGCGCGCGATCACGCAAGCCATCGTCGAACGTCACGCGGGTCCGATCGGTGAAGATCAGGTGAAGACGCGCACCAGCGCCGACGGAAATTTCCTGGCATTGACCTACACGATCACGGCGCAAAGCCGCGAGCAGCTGGACGCGCTTTATCGCGAGTTGACTGCCTGCAAGTCGGTGTTGATGGCCTTATAGCCGCCGGCAAAACCGCCGCCATCTTCGAGACCGGGCCGGAGGCGCAGCTGCCGCAGCAGGTGCGGCGTCAAACCGCGTGCCGCCTCATCGACATCCAGTTGCGCGCCATGGTCGACGAGGCGCGTGACTTGCAGCCCGCGGTAGCCGCAGACATTGATGCGTTTGAAGGGCTCGAGATCGAGCGACACATTGAGCGCCGCGCCGTGAAAGCTCGCACCGCGGCGGATGCGCAGACCGATGCTGGCGAGCTTTGCACCCGCCACGTACACACCCGGCGCCTCGCGCGAGCCCGCCGCGGTTATCCCCAGTTCGGCCGCGTACCCAATCACGCTCTCTTCCAAGGCCACCACCAACTCGCGCACGTTGAGCCGGCTGCGCCTCAAGTTCAGCAACGGATAAATCACCAATTGCCCCGGACCGTGATACGTCACCTGGCCGCCGCGATCGATTTGCACCACCGGGATATCGCCGGGCGAGAGCAAGTGCTCCCGGCTGGCGTTCAAGCCCAGCGTGAAGACCGGCGGATGCTCCACAAGCCAGATCTCATCGGCGGTATCTTCCGTGCGTGAATCCGTGAAACGCTGCATGGCCCGCCAGACCGGCTCGTATGGCGCGAGACCGAGCCGGCGAATGACCACGCCTTCATCCACTGCAGGGAGCCTCAGCCACTGAAGGGAGCCTTCACGGCCAATTTGACGTTGTCCAAGCCGGCGTTGTTGCGTGCCAGCGCCTGCTCGGCACGATAGCTGGAACGCACCAGCGGACCGGAAACACATTCGAGAAAGCCGAGCGCCAACGCCCATTCGCGATAGCGGTCGAATTCCTGCGGCGCGACAAAGCGCTCCACGGCAAGATGATTCGGCGTCGGCCGCAAATACTGTCCCAAGGTCAGGATATCCACCGCGGCCGCGCGCAGATCCACCAGGGTCGCGCGGATTTCCTCATCGCTCTCGCCCAATCCCAGCATCAGGCTGGTCTTGGTGAGGACCTTGGGCCGATGCGCTTTGGCGGCGCGCAGCACCTCGATGGTCTGTTCGTAGCCGGCGCGCGCATCGCGCACCGGATGCGTCAGGCGGCGCACCGTCTCGACGTTTTGCGCAAACACATCCACTCCCGAATCGAGCACCGTGCAAACATCCCGCATGACGCCTTTGAAGTCGGGGGTCAGGGCCTCCACGGCGGTGCCGGGTTTGCGCTGCTTGATTGCACGCACGGCCGCCGCGTAATGGGCAGCGCCGCCGTCCTCGAGGTCATCGCGGTTCACCGAGGTCAGCACCACGTACTTCAAGCCCATCAACTCCACCGAGCGCGCCACATTTTCCGGCTCTTCCGCATCCAGCCAGCCGCGTGGATTGCCGGTGTCGACGGCACAGAATCGGCACGCGCGCGTGCACACGGCGCCCATCAGCATGATGGTGGCGGTGCCCGCGTTCCAGCATTCACCGATGTTCGGGCACTTCGCCTCTTCGCAAACCGTGCTCAAGCGATGCTCGCGAACGATGTTCTTGACCGCGGTGAATTCCGACCCGCTCGCCATTTTCGCCCGCAGCCAGGGCGGCTTGCGCGCCGCCGTACGCGCGGCGTCGGCGGCACCGCTCACCAAGGAGGGGCTTTTGACGCCGTCTTTGACGGCGGTAAACCCCTGCGGCGTGACATATTTCTCACCGCTGCGCACCGCGTGCTGAACGGGGCTCGGCGTGTCTTTTAACTCGGGCATGCCGTTATTGTACCGCAGGCTAGCGTCGCACCCCGTCCCATGCTCGTGATGTGCACTGGTCCACTCCACCACAGGGGGTGAGGGTCCGCGGGAGGGGAACTGTTCTTGCCCCCGTTCCCCTCCCGCGGACCCTCACCCCCCTTGTAGTGAAGCGAACCTCTCAACCGTCCCGACATCCTCCCACTCGCCCGCATACAACTCGGCGGAACAGCGCCGCGCGCGGATGGAACGCAGCAGCAAGGGCTTCAACGGAAAGGCGCCATCGACGCAGCCTGCGAAGAACGCCGGCCGGTAGACCGCAATGCAGCCGAAGGTGTACAGCGCGACGGCTGTGCCCGCATCGGCGGCCAGCGCCGCGCCGCCGGCCAGACCGAAGTCCCTGCTGCGCCCGCCGCTGGCCGGCACCAGTACGATGTGCGCGTCGGCCTGGGCGGCCAGCGTCAGCGTCGCCAGCGGAAAATCCGTGTAGATGTCGCCATTGACCACCACGAAGGGACCCGGCGACAAGTACGGCAGCGCGCGAAAAATGCCGCCACCCGGCTCCAGCGCGCGCGGCGCTTCCTCACTGTAGATGATGCTCGCGCCATAGCGCGCACCGTCTCCCAGGTAGTCGCGGATCTGCGTCCCCAGCCATGCCAGATTGATCACGATGCGAGTCAGGCCGGCTGCGACCAAATGAACGACGTGGCGCTCGATCAGGGGTTGCCCACGCACCCGCAGCAGAGGCTTCGGCGTCGTGTCGGTCAGCGGCCGCATGCGCTCGCCGCGGCCGGCCGCGAGTATCATCGCGGCGCGCGGGCGCTCCGCGCTCATGGCGCCACGCCGGTTTGCGCCTCGGCGAAACGTGCTTCGACGCTCGCCGCAATGAACGCTGCGAACGGCGCGGTCTCGGCGTACGCCGCCGCCGCCGCGAGCGTGTAATCGAGCACCCGTGGCAGATCCTTGAGGTAGCCCGGCTTGCCGTCGCGATAGTAAAGGCGCGCGAAAATCCCCAGCACCTTGATGTGGCGCTGCAGTCCGATGAGATCGAACCATTTCAGGAACTGCGCCGCTGATCCGGGTGCGAATCCACGCTCCAGCAGGCGCTCGCGATACCCCAGCACCCAGTCGCGTACGCGCGCCGGCGGCCACGCGATGTAGCAGTCCTTGAGGAGTGATACCAGGTCGTAAGTCACGGGTCCCCGCACGGCGTCCTGAAAGTCCAGAATTCCGGGATTGTCGTCCGCCGTCACCAGCAGGTTGCGCGAGTGATAGTCACGATGCACGATGACCGTCGGCTGCTGCGCGGCGCTGCGCGTCAGAAGTTCGAACAATTCGTTCAGCATACCCCGCTCGGCCGGCGACGGCGTCAGACCGAGGTGGCGCTGCAAAAACCACTCCGGCATCAACGCCATTTCACGGATGAGCAAGGCCTCATCGTAGAGGGGCAATTGCGCCCCCATTGCCGCGTCCGCGGTTTGAATCTCCAGCAGCGCGCGCAGCGCATCACCATAGAGCGGATCAGGCGCGGTCTCATCACGCAGCGCATCGAGGTACAGTTCCGTGCCGAGATCGGTCAGCAACAACAGGCCGCGCGCATTGTCGCGAGCCAGCACCGCCGGGGCATTGACGCCGATATCGCTCAAGATTCTGCCCACCTTGAGGAACGGCGCGAGGTCCTCCTTGTCCGGCGGCGCGTCCATGACGATGTAGGTGTCGCTGCCGCGGGTGACGCGAAAATAGCGGCGAAAACTCGCATCCGCCGAGGCAGGTGCGATGCTGGCGTCGCCGAATCCCAAGTCCTCCGTCACCCAACGGGTCAACATTTCCAGACGGGAATCGCTTGCATCCGCTACAGGCATGCTTGACCATTCGCTAGCCGCAAATGCGGCATCCAAGTATACCGGCTAAGGCGCTGCATTTTGTTCATGGGTTCCGTTGTACGTGCCGCATTGATCCTCATTTGCATGGCGGCCTGCTCGGCGCGTGCGGCGGATATGTGCCCGGTGCCGTCCAAAATCATCGCGACCCGCCCTGCCGATATCGCGCCGGACGATCATCGCATTCACATCGACAGCGACGAGGCGGTGCTGAACATCGATCTCGATGCCGTATTGAAGGGGCACGTCACCGTGCACCAGGACGAACGCAGCCTCGAGGCGGATGAGGTCACGTATGACTACGTCACCGATCGCCTCAACGTCAAAGGCCGCGTGAATTTCCTCGATCCCAAACTGCGCGTGCGCAGCGATGCCGGAAGCTATGGCACGCTGGGCGGGGCGACGTTCAATCAAGCCAACTTCGACATCCCGGCGCGAAATGGCCGCGGCTTCGCCAAGGACATCGACTTGCACCCGGACGGCAAGGTCGATTTCGTCCAGGTGCGATACACCACCTGCCCCGTCGGCAACGATGACTGGCTGCTGCAGGCGAAAACCCTCGCCATCGACACCAAGGCGCAGGAAGGCGTGGCGCGCGACGTGCTCATGCGCTTCAAGGACGTGCCGGTTTTCTATACACCTTACATATCTTTTCCGCTGGGCGATGAACGCAAGAGCGGCATCCTGTTTCCCAGCTTCGGACATTCCGGGAACAACGGCTACGAGCTGGAAATTCCCTACTATTTGAACCTGGCGCCGAATTACGACCTGACGCTCACGCCCGGCGTGCTGTCGGCCCGCGGCGGGCAGCTCGCGGAGGATTTCCGCTTCCTCACCTCGAGCTCCCATGGACAGGTCGATGCGACTTTTCTGCCGGACGACCGCAAGGATGATCACGACAATCGCAGCTATTTCCGCGTCACCGACATCACGGACATCCAGCACGGTCTGCGCGTCGACACCGATATAGCGGGCATCAGCGACTCGAACTACTTCTCGGATTTCGCCATCGGTTCGGACCAGACCAGCGTCACCTTCCTGCAGCGGCGCGCCGACGTGCTCTACTACGATGACGCGTGGCGGGTCCGCGCCGAGCTGCAGAATTACCAAACCATCGACATTGCGATTCCCGACTACTATCGCCCGGTCTCGCGGGTGCCGCGCATCGAGGCGAGCGGTCTGTACCCCATACTCGACAGCCATTTCGAATTCGCCTTGGAGAGCGAGGCGGTGAACTTCCTGCGCGAGTACGGCCCCTGCGAATCCGCGCTGCCGCTGTCGGCCAAGAACGGCACTGCGGTGATTCAAGCGGACCCGTGCGCCTCGGGAGTGCGCCTGAACTTGGCGCCCGAGATCCGCTGGTCCTACCGCGGCCCGGGCTACTTTTTCGAGCCTGCGGTCGGATACGACTTCACGCAATATGCACTCACCGACGTGAGCGAAGGCGAGCCGAGCAATCCGACCCGCGCGCTGCCTTACGGCCGCCTGGACACGGGTCTGATCTTCGAGCGCGATGCCGGCTCGCAGGCGCAGCGTACCCAGACATTGGAGCCACGTCTTGTCTATAGCTACGTGCCCTACCGCAATCAGGACGCATTGCCGATCTTCGACAGCGGCCTGCCGGATCTGAACCTCACCGAGCTGTTCCGCACCAATCGCTACGTCGGTTTGGACCGCATCGGCGATGCCAACCAACTCGCGCTGGCGCTCACCACGCGCTTGTTCGATTCGGTTTCAGGGGCGCAATACCTGTCGGCGACCATCGGGCAAATCCGCTATTTCTCGATTCCGCGCGTGGGGTTGCCGTCGGATGTGCTTTTGCAGGCTGACGGGCAGGCGGGCGGATTGCTTGCGGGATCGGCGGCCATGCCGGCCCCGGTAAACCCGCTCAGCATTCCCGGGGCGCTCACCATCCGCGGGCAATCCTTCGCCCCCTATCCCGGGCAATACTTCAATTATCAGACCACCCAAGCTTTCGCATCCGCGGTGGCGGGGCAGACGACCGTGGCCTATCCCGCCTCCGACATCGTGAGCGAGGTATCCCTGACTGCCTACAAGCACTTCAGCGTCAACTTGAACTACCAGTGGAACCCCTACACCCGAACCACCGACAAGGCGGAAGCCTTGCTGCAATACCGGCTCGATCAAGCCCGGGTCGTCAATATCGGCTATCGCTACCAGGACGGGATCCTCAAGCAGGTGGACGGCTCGTTCGCCTGGCCGATCGCCGGCCGCTGGAACCTCGTCGGTCGTGAGGTTTACTCTCTGCGCGACTACCAGCAGCCCATGGCTTCTCAGCACCAAACCATCGAGCAAGTGGCTGGTTTTGAATATAAAAGCTGTTGTTACCGCATCCAGTTGGTGCAACGCCGCTATCTGAGCATCCGCCCGGGATCGACCACCACCTCAGGCAGCGGACTGGACACCTCGATTGCTTTACAATTGGAACTGACGGGCCTGAGTTCGGTCGGAAAGCGGGCGGACTCTTTTCTGGAACAATCAATCCGCGGCTACTCGACCCGCGACCCGAACATCCAGCAGTGAATGGTATTGAATCCTATGCGAAAAATCGGCTTCGGCATATGTTTGGCGGTGGCGCAGTTGCTGTGGCTGCCCGCGCATGCGCAAACCCGCGATATCGGAGTCCATGGTGAGTTGCTGGACCGCATCGCAGCCATCGTCAACGACGGCTTGGTGCTCAAGAGCGAACTGGATGCACAGATGGACTCGGTCACCAAGCGGCTGACCGAGCAGAAGGTTGAATTGCCGTCGCAGAGCGTCCTGCGCCAGCAGGTGCTCGACAGGTTGATTCTGCAGGAGATTCAAACCCAGCAGGCGAAGCGTGTCGGACTCACCATATCCGACGAACAGCTCAACTCCGCCCTGCAGGAAATTGCCGCCCGCAACAAGATTCCCTTCGATCAACTGCCCACGGCCCTCGCGGCACAGGGCGTGGATTACAAGCTGTATCGCGATTCCATGCGCAAGGAGTTGACGCTCAACACCCTGCGCCAACGCGACGTGATTGCCCGCATCACCGTGACGCCGCACGAGCTCGAGCAGTACCTGGCGCGCCAGCAGAGCGCCGCGGCCAACGACGAGTTCAACGTCTCGCATATCCTGTTGTCGCTGCCCGCGGCCGCGACGCCGCAACAGCTGGCCGAGATCTCCCAAAAGGCTCAAGACCTGGTCGCGCGCGCCAACAAGGGCGAGGATTTCGGCCAGCTGGCCATCGCGAATTCCAACAGTCAAACGGCTCTTGACGGCGGCCAGCTGGGCTGGCGCAAAGGCTCGCAACTGCCGCAATTCATATTGGATCTGGTGACCAAGATGAAGCCCGGCGAAATCAGCGCGGCGGTGCGCACTCCCAGCGGCTTCCACATCGTCAAGCTCAATGAGCGGCGCGGCGGCGAAGCGCAAGTGATCGTCAATCAGATCCACCTGCGCCACATTCTCCTGAAGACCAATGAACTGGACGATGACGAGACGGTGCGCCAGAAGCTGGCGAAACTGCGCGAGCGAATTTTGGCCGGAGAAGATTTCGCCGGTATCGCCGCCACCACCTCGCAAGATCCGGGTTCGGCACCGGACGGCGGCGATTTGGGCTGGAGCGGCCCCGGTGCATTCGTGCCGGAATTCGACAAGGCCATTGCCGACTTGAAGCCGAATGAGATAAGCGAACCCTTCAAGTCGCGTTACGGATGGCATATCGTGCAAATGCTGGGCACTCGCACCTACGACAGCACCGACGATGTGAGGCGGCAGAAGGCGTTCGCAGCGATTCGCGAGAGCAAGGCGGATGAAGAGACCGAGCTGTGGCTGCGACGGCTGCGCGACGAAGCGTTCGTTGAAATCAAGATGTAGGTGTGCCCAAACCGCGTATCGTCATCACGTCGGGCGAACCCGCCGGCATCGGACCGGACACCTGCGTCGCACTGGCGCAGGATTCGTGGGAAGCCGATCTGGTCGTGGCGGCGGACGGCGCCTTGTTGGCCGATACCGCAAAGTCTCTGGGGCTGCCGCTCGAGCTGCTGCCGTATGACGCTCGCAAGCCGGCCGCGCACCGCGCGGGCTCTCTCAGATTGCTCGACATTCCACTGCGCGCCGCCGCCCGCGCCGGACATCCCGATCCGCGCAACGCCCCCTATGTGATTGCGATGCTGAACCGTGCCTGCGACGGATGCAGCAACGGCGAGTTCGCGGCCATGGTGACCGCGCCGGTGCAGAAGAGCACGCTCATGGAAGGCGGCTACGAATTTACCGGCCATACCGAGTATCTCGCCGAGCGTACGCGCGCGGCATTGCCGGTGATGCTGTTGGTCAGCGGTTCGATGCGGGTCACGTTGGTGACCACCCATCTGGCGTTGTCGGACGTGCCCCGCGCGATCACGAGCGCGCGTCTGCGCGCGACGCTGCGCATCGTGCACGCGGACCTGCGTCAACATTTTGCGCTGAGCTCGCCGCGCATTGCGGTCCTCGGCTTGAACCCGCACGCCGGCGAGGCCGGCCACCTGGGCCGCGAGGAAATCGACATCATTGCGCCCGTGATTCAAGAGCTCCGCTTGGAGGGTATGGACCTGCGGGGACCGGTCCCTGCCGACACGGCATTCACGCCTCGCTTTCTCGCGGGCGTCGATGTCATCGTGGCGATGTATCACGACCAAGCCCTACCCGTCCTCAAGCATGTGGGCTTCGGCAATGCGGTGAATATGACGCTGGGCTTGCCGATCCTGCGTACCAGCGTGGATCACGGTACCGCACTCACCCTGGCGCGCACCGGCAAGGCAGATACGGGCAGCTTGCGCGCCGCGCTCAGCTTGGCGATCGACCTGGCAAACGTGCGCTCCCTCAATGCCGGTTCGTAAGCGCTTCGGCCAACACTTCCTGCACGATCGCGGCGTCATACGTCGCATCATTGCGGCGGTTGCGCCCGTCCCAGGCGAACGTCTGGTGGAGGTAGGTCCGGGACGCGGTGCCCTGACGTGGGATCTGCTGGAACGCGCGCACAGCTTGGATGTGATCGAGATCGACCGCGATCTGGCGCAGGAACTCAAGGAGAATTCGCGGGCGACGCCCGGCCTGCGCGTTCACGTGCAGAACGTGCTCGACACCGATTTCGTGAAGCTGCGCGGCGACGGCACGCCGCTGCGCATCGTCGGCAATCTGCCTTACAACATCTCCACACCGCTGCTGTTTCGCTTGCTGACGCAGCAAGGTGCCATCGCCGACATGCACTTCATGCTGCAGAAGGAAGTTGTGGATCGCATAACGGCCGAGCCCGCGACCAAGGAATACGGCCGCCTCACCGTGATGATCGCGGCGGCCGCGCAGGCCGAAGCGCTGTTCGATGTCGGCCCGGGAGCGTTCTCGCCGCATCCGAAAGTGTGGTCGGCGATCGTGCGTTTGCGCCCGGCTGCGACGAGCCGATTTGACATTGGCGAAGCCGGCGTGTTGCGTTCGCTGGTGACCGCCGCATTCTCACAGCGGCGCAAAACCCTGCGCAACGGCCTCAAATCGCTGCTCACCGCGCAGCAGATCGAGGACTGCGGCATCGATCCACAGCTGCGTCCGGAAACCCTGACGCCGCCGCAATTCGGCCTGCTCGCCGCGCAGTACTCTCGGTTATACTCGAAACGTGACGCCGCGCTACAAGAAAGTCCTGATATTGGTGGATCTGTCCAATGCCAGTGAACAAGTGGCCGTCGCCGGTCGGGATCTGGCGGCGAGCTGCGGCGCATCCGTGGTCCTCCTGCACGTCGTCGAGTACGTGCCGGTCGAACCCATGGGCGAGGCGATGATGCCGACCGTGCAGATTGAGGGAGATTTGCTCGGACGTGCGCGCGACAAGCTCGAACAACTGCTGATGCGCCTGAGGTGCGATCGTGCCATTGCCCGCGTCGAGGCCGGCAACACGAAGACCGAGATCTTGCGCGTGGCTGACGAAGAATCTGCGGATCTGATCGTGCTCGGCAGCCGCGAGCGTCACGGTCCCGGCATCCTGTTGAACCTGACTGAAGACACGATTCTGCACGCCGCCCATTGCGATGTACTGGCAATCCGTCTGAAATGACAACGATGACTACCGACCTGGACCATCCTAAAATTCGCGTGGAAGTGGAAACGGCGTACATCGAGGATCAGTCCGATCCGCGCGACAAGCGCTTCGTGTTCTCGTACACCATCACCATCCGCAACGAAGGTCAGGTGCCGGCGCGCCTGCTGACGCGCCACTGGATCATCACGGATGCAAACGGCAATGTGAAGGAGACGCGCGGCGACGGCGTGGTCGGCGAGCAGCCTTACCTGAAACCCGGTCAAGGATTCCGCTACTCCAGCGGCGCCGTCATTGAAACGCCGGTGGGCACCATGCAGGGTAGCTATCAAATGGTTGCCGACGACGGTAAGAAATTCGACGCCCCGATTGCACCGTTCCGGCTGGCGATGCCCGGAGTGCTGCACTAGCCCATGGCTGCCTGATGGCGCTCTATGCGATCGGTGATGTTCAAGGTTGCGACGAGCGTTTGGGCGCCCTGCTCGCCGCCGTTAAATTCTCGGCGGACCGCGACCGGCTCTGGCTGGTGGGCGATCTGGTCAACCGCGGCCCGGACTCTCTGAAAGTCCTGCGCAGAGTACGCGCCTTGGGCGACGCGGCCACCGTCGTTCTCGGCAATCATGACCTCCACCTGTTGGCCGTCAACGTGGGCAAGGCGCGCATGCGCGATGGCGATACGCTGTCGCAGGTGCTGGAGGCGCCCGACCGCGACGAGTTGCTCGATTGGCTGACCACACGGCCCCTCATGCACGAGGAAGCGGGTCTGAATATTTGCATGGTGCACGCCGGTTTCCCGCCGCAATGGGATTTGCAGACGGCTCGGAGCTGCGCGCGTGAGTTCGAACGCGCGCTTAAGCGCAATCCGGCCAAGCTGTTCGAAACCTTGTATGGCGATGAACCGGACCGCTGGCAGCCCGATCTGCAAGGCGCCGACAGGCTGCGCTTCATCGCCAACTGCCTGACGCGACTGCGCTACGTGGACGCCGAGGGTCGCCTGATGCTGCGCGCCAAGGGATCGCCGAAGAAAGCTCAGGGAAAGTCCCTCGTCCCCTGGTTCGAGGCACCGGACGCTCGTTGGTTCGGGTCGCGAATATTCTTCGGACACTGGTCCACGCTGGGTTACTTCAGCGACGATCACGTCACGGCACTCGATACCGGCTGCGTGTGGGGCGACTGCCTGACCGCGCTGCGCATCGACGATCCGCAGGCACAACCTGTACAGGTGTCTTGCAGGTCTTAACGTGCCGTGCAGGTCTGGAGCCGGCGCCGCTATAATGAACGCATGATCTTCGCACCCCTCAACCTGCAACGGTGGATCGATGAGAATCGCAACCTGCTGAAGCCGCCGGTCGGCAACAAGTTGCTGTTCGAAGACAGCGCGTTCATCGTCATGGCGGTAGGCGGCCCGAATTCGCGCAAGGATTATCACCATGATCCCGGCGCGGAACTGTTCCACCAGATCGAAGGCGACATGGTTCTCAAGACCATCCAGGAAGGCCGGCCGGTCGATGTGCCGATTCGAGCGGGCGAGATGTTCTTGTTGCCGCCGGAGGTACCGCACTCGCCGCAACGCCCGCCCGGCAGCGTCGGTATCGTGGTCGAACGGCGCCGCGGTGCAACCGAGCACGACGGATTCTCCTGGTATTGCGAGAATTGCGGCAATCGCTTGTATTTTGAACGCGTTGCCGTGAGCAACATAGAGACCCAACTCCCCGCGATCTTCGCCCGCTTCTACTCGAGCGAGCCCCTGCGTACCTGCAGCGTCTGCGGCACCGTCATGCAGGCACCATCCTGAACCAGGAAGCGGCGACGGGCACGGCGCTCATGGATGCGCGCGATCCGCTGGCGCACTACGCCGACGAATTCCACCATCCCCACGACGATTCGGGGCGCAGGCTTATCTATTTGTGCGGGCATTCGCTCGGGCTGCAGCCGAAGCGCGCGGCACGATACGTCGAACAGGAAATGGCCGATTGGCGGCGCCTCGGTGTGCGAGGACATCATGACGCAGGCCGCCCTTGGATCGGTTATCACGAGCACCTGGCGGCCCCGCTGGCGCAACTGACCGGCGCCATCGACTCGGAAGTGGTGGCGATGAACTCACTTACGGTCAATCTGCATTTGATGATGGTCAGCTTCTTCAAACCCGATGCCGTACGCAACCGCATCATGATCGAGACATCGGCGTTTCCCTCGGATCGCTACGCGGTGGTGTCGCAGCTCGAATTTCACGGATTGAATGCGCGCGAGCATCTGGTCGAGATCGCGCCGCGTGCCGGCGAACGCACGCTGCGCACCGAGGACGTGATCGCCGCGATCGAACAGCAAGGTGCCAAGCTGTCGCTGGCGCTGCTCCCGGGCGTGCAATACCTGACGGGCCAATGCCTGGAGCTGCCGCCCTTGATCGCCGCCGCCAGACGTGTCGGCGCCGCCGTCGGCCTCGATCTGGCCCATGCCATCGGCAACACGCCCCTGCATCTGCATGACTGGAATGCCGACTTCGCGGTTTGGTGCAGCTACAAATATCTGAACGCGGGACCGGGTGCCGTAGGAGGGTGCTTCGTGCACGAGCGCCACGCCGCCGGTTCGAGCCTGCCGCGATTCGCTGGTTGGTGGGGACACGATAAAGCGTCCCGCTTCCTGTTCGAGCCGGAGTTTCGCGCCATCGCCGGCGCGCAGGGCTGGCAACTCAGCAACCCGCCCATTCTCTCCACGGCGCCGCTGCTCGCGTCGCTCGAGCTGTTCGCCAGCGCGGGCATTCAGGCGCTGCACTCGAAATCTCAGGCGCTCACCGGACTGCTGCGGCGGCTCATCGAGGAGCGCCTCACGGGGCTGGTGCAGATCATCACCCCCGTCACCACCGGGCAGCACGGCTGCCAGCTGAGCCTGCGCATCCTGCGCGACCCCGGCGAGGCCAAGCGCTGCCAGCAGCGCATCCAGGCCGCGGGCCTGATCGCCGATTGGCGTGAGCCGGACATCATGCGCGTCGCGCCCACGCCGCTGTACAACTCCTACCGCGACGTCGGCGCCGCCGTGGATTTGCTGGCCGAGGCGCTGCGGAGTTGAAAAACACTCCCATACAGATTGTCGGCGGTGGTCCGACGGGTGCGCTGCTGGCGATCCTGCTGCATGGTCGCGGCCATTCCAACATAACCTTGTACGAGAACCGCGCGGATCCGCGCCTCTCGCAGGCGCAGTCCGGCCGATCCATCAATCTGGCGCTCGCCGACCGCGGTATTCACGCGCTGAAAACAGCCGGTGTCTTCGAACGCCTCGACGCGTCGCTCTTGGCGATGCGGGGACGCTGCATTCACCACCTCGATGGCAGCACGGTATTCCAGCCCTATGGCCAACGCCCGAACGAAGTGATCTACTCGATATCGCGGCACAAGCTCAATCAAAACCTGATCGACATCGCCGCCGGTCTCGCCGGCGTCAGCGTGCATTTCGAGCACCGCCTCGAGGCGGTGGATTTTTCACGCCAAACCGCCGCGATCCGCGATATGCACGGCGCGCGCTTGCTGCAAGTACCGATGCTGCCGCTGATTGCAGCCGACGGTGCGGGCTCGACCATGCGGCGGCGCATGCACGAGGCGGGCTTCATCGAAGCCCACGAAACCGATCTCGACCATGGCTACAAGGAACTGTCCGTGCCCGCGAGCGGCGACCGCGGCGCCTTTGCCGAGGATGCTCTGCATATCTGGCCGCGCGGCAATTACATGTTGATCGCCTTGCCGAACGAAGATCACAGTTTCACCGCCACGTTGTTCCTGCAGAAGCAGGGGCGTTCGAGCTTCGAGTCGTTGCAGGAAACGGGCGACGTCGACGCATTTCTCAGCAGCAATTTCCCGGATGCGTACGCTGCGATGCCCGACTGCGTCAGGGAGTTCAAGGAACACCCGGTGGGCTTCTTGGGGTCGGTTTCAGCCAGCCCCTGGAACGCCTCCGGGCAGGCGCTGCTCATCGGCGATGCGGCGCATGCCATTGTGCCGTTTCACGGCCAGGGCATGAACTGCTGCTTCGAGGACTGCATCGAACTGGACCAGTGCGTGGCGCGAAATTCCTCATGGGAAGCCGCATTCAGAGAATTCGGCGCTTCGCGCAAGCCCAATACCGACGCCATCACCACCATGGCGCTCGAGAACTATCGGGAGATGCGCGAACAGGTTGCTGATCCAAAATTCCAATTACAGCAGGCACTGGCGTTGGAACTCGAGAAGCGCTTTCCACGCCGCTTCATTCCCCGCTACTCGATGGTGATGCATCATCACGAGATTCCCTACCTGACCGCCCAACAGCGCGGCCTGACGCAAACCGCAATCCTCGATGAGCTGACGGCCGGGAACGTGTCGGCCACGGCGGATGTGGACTTCATGCGTGCCGAGCGGGAGATCATGGCGCGCCTCCCGCCGGTTTGAGGCTCGTGATGTCGGCCGGCTCGCTCAACCTTGCAATGTTATCCAGAGTCACGAAGCTGTAAGCGTGCGCGTTCATCTCGTCGGGATCGAAACGCTCGCGGGCACTCTCTCGCCACGGGGCCAGACGCCATTCGCCGAAGAAGGTGTCCCCGCCCTCGATCCAGGCATGCACCTGAGTCAGGTGAATGCGACTCGCCAGCGGCAGGCACTGGCGGTAGATTTCGCCGCCGCCGATCACCATCAACGGTTCGCCGCCGGCGATGGCGCATGCATCCTGCAGTGCGCCGACCACGCGCGCGTCGAGCGGCGCAAATTGCGACGAGCGGCTCATGACGATGTTCGTCCGATTCGGCAGCGCCTTGCCGATCGACTCGTAGGTCCGACGGCCCATCAGCACGGTCTTACCGACGGTCAACGCCTTGAAGTGCCGCAAATCCGCCGGCAGATGCCACGGCAGTTTGTTGCCGCGTCCGATGACGTCGTTATCGGACGCCGCAACCACCAATTCCAACAATGCTGTCACCCGCACGAAATCCAACGAGGAAGGCGGGTTTATACGCTTGCAGCGCTAAACCCGCCAGCGGGCTGACGATCGTTCTCGGCGTATCAGCGCGAAGCGAACTTCGCTTCGGCCGGGGCCGCCGTGGAGGTCAATTCCAACACCTCGCCGCGAGTATCGGCCGAGCACGTGGCGCTCGCGAATGCGGTACCGGTCTTGGGGTTCTGCGCCTTCATGGTGAAGGTGTAGTTATGCGTGTAGAAGTCGCTGACCGGGCTGACGAAATGACGTTGTGCATAGTTCAGCTTGAAAGCCGGCACAGCGGCACCGGGTGCAGCGACGCTGGCGGCAAAGGCCTTGGCGCACGCGTTGAGCGCCACGTCCTCAGGCGATGCGGATGCGACGACGGGAGAGATGGCAACGATGGCAGTGATGGCGAGGGAAAGCTTACGAATGTTCATGGTGGTATTTCCTTTGAGGTCAAATACCAACGCCCCGCATGCACACTAAGCGGGCTTCGATTCTCGGACAAACGAGAATTACTTGGGCTTTGTTAGATTTCTCTCACGTGTACGGAAAGTGCCGACAAACCCGGGGCTTCAGGCCACGCGGCACTTGCTCAAGATCCATTGCGTCAGCTCCTGCAGGTCCTCGCGCTCACGGTCCTCCGGGCGGTGCAACAAAACGTAGCTTTCGTTGGTCGTCAATTCGGCATCGAACAGTTTTACCAGGCCGCCGGCGCTGAACCGGTCCGCGCTCAAGCGCGATGGAACCAAGGCAACGCCGACGCCCTGCTCCGCGGCGCGCACCACGGCGGACATCGTATCGAGGCGTACCAGTCGATTGGGCTTGATGGGCTCGATCCCCAAACCGACGGTCCAGCGTTCCCACGCTTCGCGCCGCTCTTCGTGCAGCAGCAGGGTCTTGCCGTTCAAATCGGTGTAGGTGTCGATAGGATTTTCGATCAGGAAGGACGGCGAGCAGGCCGCAATGAAGCTCTGAGCGAACAGTTCGTGCACCGTCAAACCGTCCCACGGACCGGAGCCGACCACGATCGACAGGTCGGCTTCGGCCGGATGCGTCTTGGGCGCCGAGAACGTGGTCTCGATGCGGATGTCGGTTTCCTCGCGGGCCTGCGAAAACGAAGCCAGGCGCGGCAGCAGCAACTCGTCGGCGAAGAACGGCGGCACGTTCAAGCGGATGATGGTGCGTCCATAGCGGACCCGCAGCTGTTCCGTGATCGATTCCAGCTTGGCGAATATATCGTTGATGTGCTCCAGATAATTGGCGCCGGCATCAGTGAGTGTGAGCGTGCGCACTCCGCGCTGGAACAACGCCAATCCAAGTTGCTCCTCCAGCGCCTTGATTTGATGGCTCACCGCGGACGGCGTGACGAACAGCTCTTCCGCCGCAGCCTTGAAGCTTTGAAGCCTAGCCGCGACCTGGAAGGTCTTTAAGAATTTGAGGCTCGGCAAACGCATAGGATTGACCAACACAGGGAAAGACTACGCAATTACCATTCCGGTCCTCGCGAGATGCAGTGCCGTATGATACACCATTGATCCGAAGCAACATTCATGCCAACCGAAAACCCCGCCAATCGCCGCCAGCGATCTGACATAAGCGCCTTTTCTGCCATGTTCGCGGGCGCTGCCGGCCGAAGCCGCACGATAGTAGCGCAGGAATTCTGAAGGCGACATGACACGAGTTCACGTCATCACCGGCAGCTTCGGTGCCGGTAAAACCACCGCAATCCGTCGGCTGATGCACAACAAGCCTCCGGCCGAGATGTGGGTCGTCATCCTCAACGAATTCACCGACGCAGGGTTGGATGCGCTGCAAGTCGCGCAATCCGCACAGGGAAGCTTCGACGTGCGCTTGGTGGCCGGCGGCTGCCTGTGCTGCGTTGGCGAACTCGAGTTCGGCAAGCAATTGCGCGATATCTTGCGCAATTTCAGACCCGCGAGGCTCCTCATCGAACCGAGCGGGGCCGGCCACGCAGCCGACATCGTCGACATATTGAGCATCTACCAGCGGCAAGGCTCGCTCAGCTTGGATAGCATCACCTGCCTGGTCGATCCCATCGACGCACGGCGAATTTTGCACGCACGTCCAGCCAACGAGTGGTCGCAGATTCAGTCGGCCGACGTGCTGCTGCTCTCCAAACCCGACCTCGCCGACGACGCGCAGCGCGCCGCATTCGATGCCATCGCCGCCGCCCAGTTTCCCAGCAAGCGCTTCGTGGGAACCTGCCGCGACGGTGCCCTGCCCGAGCAAGCGCTCCAAGCCTACGAGCGTAGCGCGGTGTTCACCTTGCTCGGCGCAGCGCGACAACAGGTGACCCCGGGCGTCACGACGCCGTTCGACATCGGCGCTCTGAGGGGCACCGAAGCGCAAAGCCAACGGCTGGGCGCATGGGCCGTGCAGTGGCAGATGCCGGGCGAACTTACCTTTGCGCGCACGCTGCTCGAACCTCAGATGCGCTGGCATCTCGAGGCTTACCCCGGATTCCTGCGGCGTATGAAAGGAGTGTTTCGAACCGGCCCGGGTCCCTCGTGGCTGGTGCAAAGCACGGCACACGGCCTGGCCGCCGAGGACAGCGCCTATCGCCGCGACAACCGCCTCGAGTTGGTCTTGAGCGCGGCGCCCACGACGGATTATCTGGACCAGTGGCGCCGTATCCTGCGTGACGCCGCCAACCTGCCCAGGGTTTAAAATTGTGACTGCATTGCAATACGTACTCGAGGTGGCGAGATGATGGATGGCAGGCCGGTTCTTCTGTTGACGGGCGCAAGTCGCGGCATCGGACATGCCACCGTGAAGCTGTTTCAGGAGCGTGGCTGGAGAATTTTGACGGTGTCGCGCCAGCCGTTCTCCACCGAATGCCGCTGGCCCGCGGCGGTGGAGAGCCATGTGCAGGCGGACCTTGCCAGGCTGGAACGGCTCGATGAGGTCATCGCCGACATTCGCAGCCGACTGCCGGCCGGCAAACTGCATGCATTGGTAAACAATGCGGGCATCTCGCCTAAGGGGCCGGGTGGCACGCGCCTTGGCGTACTCGAGACCGATTCGGCTTGCTGGACCCAGGTGCTCAATGTGAACCTGATTTCCACGGCGCTGCTGGCGCGTGGGCTGCTGCCGGAACTCGAGGCGGCGGCTGGCTCGATCGTGAATGTCACCTCGATCGCCGGCTCGCGCGTGCACCCTTTCGCCGGCGTCGCCTATGCTGCCTCCAAAGCGGGTCTCGCCGCCCTCACGCGCGAGCTGGCACATGAACTCGGCGGGCGCGGTATCCGCGCCAATGCCATCGCCCCCGGTGAAATCAGAACCTCCATCCTATCGGAGGGCACGGAGGAGTTGGTGGCCGATGCGGTACCGATGCGCCGCTTGGGAGATCCCGCGGAGGTGGCGCAAACCATTTATTTCCTGTGCTCCGGCGCTTCATCGTACGTGAACGGCGCGGAGATCCACATCAACGGTGGGCAGCACGTCTAGGTGAGAGGTCCGACATGACGATCACGCCTCCGCGCTCAATCGACGGTTAGCGATTGCAGCTGCTGCAGCTTGCGCTGTAACGCCGGCAGCGTGATGCTGGCGAAATGCCTCAGCCCAGCGTCAGCGCCCAGCTGACATTCCCGTTGGAAAAGGCCGATCTGTCTGCGTTGCATCTCGATCGAATCTGCGATGAACGCGCCATCGGAATAGGCTGGGGCTGTGGGCTTTGCCACGGCATCGCCGGCGGCCGCGCCGGAACCAGTCGCGCTGATGCCGGCGAGCCTCCGGCCGATGCGTTCGCCATCGTCCCGTAACATTGAGGCGACATTTTTCACGTCCGCCCGTTGACTGCCCCTCACAGCAGAGTCCGCAGCCGCGATCTGTCGTCTGGCGGAAGAGGCGGCCGCGTCGGCAAACTCACGATCCGTACCATGCGGACGTGGCAGGCGCTCCGGGATGGTCAGATTCTCCGACATGTTGCCCTCGTTGGTCGGCAGCTGAGTCGCATTTTGAGAAGCCGCGAACGGCGGTGATGTCAGCCACAGCGCTGTCGCCGCCGGCGCGATCACACGCAAAGCTATGCTCCAATTCATGCTTCACTCCTGGTATTGGTTTCTAGAAGGCATAACTCATGCCGGCCGTAGCGGTCCAATGCGGAAACAATTGATAGCCGCTCAAGTTGCTGTAAACGGGAAACTGCAGCACGCTGTAAGCATGCAGGGAATGGAACACCTGCGCCGTGAGACCCGGACTCACGTACGCCACCGTCCCTGCCGTGTCCGTGGTGTCAGCAAGCGCCCCTTGATCCGCATTCTTGCGTGAAATGTTCAATTGCAGCTGCGGTACCCATCGGGGATCTGCTTCGTAACGAAGGCCCAGGCTCACCGTTGTCGTGTTTCCCGGACGATAGTCGTTTCCAGGCTGGTCCAGCTTGTGAGCCACCGCCGATTGAAACTGGACATTCGCAAACGCGCCGAAGTTCTCGCTGACGGCCTGGAAATAGTAGGCACCCGCGATGACATCGGTGCTGCCGGTACCCGCCTGCAGGCTCGCGTCGAGCGGCGTGCCCACATTTGGACCGTCGTTGAAATTAACGGCAGTGCCATATTGTCCGGTGGGCAATTTGACACCGAACTGAACGCCCAGATTGTGCGTGGGCAGGATGCCCTGGAAATTCGCGATCAGCTTGACGTCGCCTAAGTTCGATACATGCGCTCCGCTGATCTGGTCGGGTCCCGATTCCGCCGGCGTATAGGGCTCCGTTTGATTGCCGTACGTGGTGTGATCGCGCAGCACGTACGGCACCAGAACGTTGAAGTTCCAGTCGGCGTTCGGCCGGTAACTCGCGCCCAGCGTCAGGTAATGATTGATGGTCTGCCGTTCGATCTCACCGCCGCCCAAGGACGGATTCGAGGGATTGTTCACGACCTCCGCCGGCGTTGCGGTGCCCGTGCCGCCGCGGAGTTCATCTTGATCGATATAGGTGTATTCGAGGTTCACACGGAAACCGGTCGCGGTTGAATAGCCCATGGCTGCGTCGGAATTGACGGTGCAGCCGCAAGTGGCGCATGGCCACGCGTTCAGGGGTGATAACAATGCCCCGAGGGCAGCCAGACTGAAATACTGATTTGAATGCTTCACGATCGACTCTCCAGCGCCCGCACGCGCGGACGCGTCCCAAAATTGAATTGACACGCGCGCGACCGTGGCGCCGCGCGCGCGTGCTAGTCACACGATTTTCAATTCAACTGAGAGCAGGCGGCCCGCGGGGCTGATGCGCGCGCTCGAGTCTCGCGCTGGGAAGGAGCGGCGTGAATGCGCCGGCAACGTCGGTCGTGATGGGACCGCCGGGAGTGAAGAAATTGATGTGTGAGATCGGACCGGCGGCCGGCGCACTGCCGAACGGGCAGGTCTCAAAATTCGAGTGCGAGCCGGAATGATGGTGATGGTGCTCCATTCCGGGCATTGCCGGCATATCCATCGACGATGCCGCCGGACAGAGCTCGATTTCGAAGGGATGACCGCTGGCCGGCATGAAGCCGACCGGCACGTAGGCACGCAAAAGCAGCATTCCCAGCAATAGACTGGAAATCAAGGTTCTGCGGAGTTGACGGGAGCGACGCGTCACGACCGCAGCAAGATGCCAGGTTATTGGGAGCGTGACCAGAAGGAAATGAGCAATCCGTTGACGGCCGACCGGTGGCAGCATACGCGGTCACATCGACCTAAGGACCGCGCGCGAGCAAAGCGTCCTTCAGCTGCCACGCCAGGTCGATAACGTAGGCATGGATGGCGTCCACATCCGACGGCGCTAGGACGTCATCGAAACGGCCCATACCTTTCGACACATAAGCGCCGCCGAGCACGATGGCATTGAAAATCGTATGCGTACCCGGCTCGAGCCGCCGGAGGTCCGGCAGATTGCCACGGCCCATGACATGGCAGCGGGAGCAATACCGATTGTAGAGCACTTCCCCCGCAGCAATTTGCGCGGCGTCGGTGGGTCGCGCCGGCGGCTGAGGCAGGGGAGGATCGGTGCGCAGCGGCGGCAGCGGCGGCGCCGGACCGCCGAGTTTCAAGGCAATGATGCGTCCTTCATTCCCATAACGATAGGCGGCGGATTCCGGGTCGAGCGGAGCGCCTAAGATCACTGCGCCACCACCGTAACCTGCATTGATGGCGATGTATTGCGTGCCGTTCACGCGGTAGGTCATCGGCGCCGCCATCATGGAGCTGCCCATGGCAATCGCGGCCAGTCGTTTTCCGGTCTCGGCCGAGTAGGCATTTAGATTGCCATTGGCGTCGCCCTGAAACACCAGGCCACCGCCCGTCGCGAGCACGCCACCATCCCAACTCGTAGCCGTCGGTGTTTCCCAGACGACCCGGTGCTCGGCCACGTTCCACGCGCGCAGCAAACCGTGTGAGGCGGTATCGGTTTTCAAGCCCGCACCCAGTTGTTTGATGGACGGCACGTTGCCATACAGGGAATGAAGCGACTTGGGATCCCACATCTCCGGCGGCAACGCCGGGGTGGTGAATTGTCCCTCCACCAGCCCGGCAGGCCGGTCGCTCGTCTCGGTGATGACGTTGCCGGCCTCCATGACGGGAATGAAAGTCATCGCATGCACGGGGTCGTACGCCATCGGCTGCCAGCTGTGCGCGCCGCCCTCACCCGGAAATACCAGCGCCGGCCCATAATCGTAGTCCGCACGCGGGTCGCTGATCGGTCGTTTGGTCTTTGGGTCGATTCCCCGCGTCCAATTCGCAAACGCAAATTGACTCGCCGATATCAGTTCGCCCGTCGCCCTGTCGAGGACGTAGTAGAACCCGTTCTTCGCCGCCTGCATCAACACGGCGCGTCGTCGACCGCCGATATCAACATCGGCCAGGATCATTTTCTGCGTGCTGTCGTAGTCCCAGCGGTCACCCGGCGTCGTCTGGTAATACCAGGCCATCGACCCATCGTTTGCATGGATGGCAATGATGGAGGCGGCATAGAGTTCATCGCCACCGTGACGTCCGCCGAGATGCGAGTTATACGGCGCGGCATTCGCGGTGCCGATGTACACCAGCTTGAGTTTGGGATCGAACGCCATGCCGTCCCAGACGGTACCGCCGACGCCCGCGTCCCAGCGATGGCGCGGGTCCCAGGTCTTCACGGCGGCTTCCAGGTGCGGTTGGTCCTGCGGTCCTTCCGCGGGGTTGCGCGGGACCGTGAAGAAGCGCCAGCGCAGCGCGCCGCTCTGCTGGTCATAGGCCGAAACGTAGCCGCGGGCACCCGCAAAATCCGCGCCGCCGTTGCCGATGATGATGAGATCGCCCGCCAGGAGCGGCGCCCCGGTGATCGTGTACGGCTTATGCTCCGAGCGGCCGATCAACGTGTCCGCCTTCCAGAGAGTTCGGCCCGTCCGGGCGTCGATGGCATGCAGCCACCCGTCGAGCGCGCCCACAAAGAGCCGGCCATCGAATGCGACCAGGCCGCGGTTCACCGCATCACAGCAGGCATAGCGCGCCCATTGACCATCGATATGCGGATCATAGGTCCACAGCGCCTTGCCGGTGGCCGCATCCACTGCGTAGACGCGACCGAAATTACTGGTCGCGTACATGACCCCGTCGATGACGAGCGGGGTCGATTCCTGGCCCCGATTCGTGCCGAGCCGGTAGTCCCAGGCGAAGCCGAGCTGCGACACGTTGGCCGCGTTGATGTCTTGCAGGGGCGAATAATAGGTGCCGTTGGCGTCTCGGCCGGAGGTGAGCCATTGATCCGGCTCTCCCGCCGCGAGCCGTTCCGCATTGATCTTCGCCGCCATCTCGGGTGCCGGCTCATAATTGCGAGCTACCGCGGCCGGCGTCTCGCGTCTGCACGCACTCAGCGCCGCTGACAGGAACACCACCTGCGCCGTCAGCAAGACCGCCTTGCCCACGAAGGCCGCTGTATCGCATTTCTGTCTCATCATCCCGCCCTCGCCCGAAACCACCCCGTCACGCTGAATCGATCCCGTCGCGCCGGCAGCACCGCATGCTCCCGCCCGTCCGTCAGAAAACAAACCAGTCGCCCCGCCATCGGTTCTACATACCGGCAACCACCGGACGCGTCGAATAGTTGCAACTCCCCGCCCGCACTCTCGTCCCAGTTCTCGTTGAGATACAAAATCAGCGACACCCGCCGCTCGCTGCGGCCGCGCGGCTGATCGACGTGGCGCGCATACCCGGCGCCCGGCGCATACCAGGCGTAATGCGCTTCCAGATCGAACAATCCCAGAAACAAATCGCGGTTAAGCTGCAGCCGCAGCCGCTCGAAATCGAGCAGCAGCCCTTGCTCGGCCGCCAATAACGGCTCACCCAGCCAGCAGGTCCGGTCGCCGCGAACGACGGCGTCACGCTGCAATTTCCCCGGGGCACCGACTCGAGCGTCCTCGAACTCGCCGCGCGTGTGTCGCTCATGCAGACACTCGAGCAAGGCCTGCACCTGGCCCGGCCCCAGGTAATCATCTCGAACCGCGATACCCGCCGCGCCGAGTTCCTCGCTAACGCCCATGCTTGCGCGCGCGACGCGCTTGCTTGGACGCCTTCTTCTTGGCGGGCTTCTTGCGCGGCTTCTTCGGCGCCTCGAGCATGCTGCCGCGGCAATTCGCGGCGCCGCAGCGGCAGGCGAAGATCTCATCGACGTCGGCAGGATCGTCGTCGTCGCGCTGGATCTCATAATCGTAAGCCAGCTCCTCGCCCGGCCGGATGGTGCGGATGCTCTCGATGAAGATGCGCTTCTTCTCGGTGGTGCTCTGGCAGTTGGGATCGCACCCGTGATTGATGAAGCGCGCGTCATTGCCGTTGACGCCCGCATCGATCACGGTCTTGGCGTCCACCGTGAACAGAAAGGTATGGTTGTCGCGCGGATCCTTGTCCTCGTAGCGCGCGTCAGCCTCTGCGTGCGTGATGCGGTCGCCGAGATATTCGATGATGGTGGTGCCCTTGCGGATGCGGCGCAGGGCGAACACGCCGTGACCGTGGATGTCGGAATGCCTGACTTCGTACAGGGGGCCGCGCGGGCGGCCGGCACTTTTCTTCATACCGCGATCGGCGCCTTGATCGCCTCATGATGACGATAGTCGTGAATCTCGAAGTCCTCGAACGCATAGTCGAACAGGCTCGGCGGCTTGCGCGCGAAGCGCAGCCGCGGCAACGGGTAGGGAGCGCGCGCCATTTGCAGATCCGCCTGCGCCAGGTGGTTCGAATACAAATGACAATCGCCGCCCGTCCACACGAAGTCACCCACGTCCAGATCGCACTGCTGCGCCAGCATATGCGTCAGCAAGGCATAGGAGGCGATATTGAAGGGAACGCCGAGCAGCGCATCCGCGCTGCGCTGATAAAGCTGACAAGACAAGCGACGGTCGGCGACGTAGAACTGGAACAACGCATGGCACGGCAGAAGCGCCATTTGGTCCAATTCGCCCACATTCCACGCGCTCACCAGGATGCGGCGCGAGTTCGGATTGCTTCTCAGCTGATGCAGCACCTGCGTCAGCTGATCGATATGGCGGCCGTCGGCGGTCGGCCAGTTGCGCCATTGCCTGCCATACACCGGTCCGAGTTCGCCATCCTGGTCCGCCCACTCGTCCCAGATGCTGACGCCGTGCTCGTGCAGATACTTGATGTTCGTGTCGCCGCGCAAGAACCAGAGAAGCTCATAGATGATGGAGCGCAGATGCATTTTCTTGGTCGTCACCAACGGGAAACCCTCGTTGAGGTCGAAGCGCATCTGATAACCGAATACGCTGAGCGTACCGGTACCGGTGCGATCACCCTTGGCCGTCCCTTGCATCCTGATGTGGCGCAGGAAATCCAGATACTGGCGCATCAGGCCTTCACCGCAACCAGGTTGCCCGTGCCCTGATGCCGCCAATAGGCGTAGCTCATCATGACGATGCCCAGGAGTATCATCGGGGTGGTCAACAGCATGCCCATGGTCAGCCAATCGCCGACCAGATAGCCGATGTTGGCATCCGGCAGCCGTACCCACTCGACCGCGAAACGACCGCAGCCGTAACCGAAGAAAAACAGCCCGGTGGGCGCCAGCCGCGGACGCGGCTTACTGGTGAACCACCACATCACGATGAACAGCAGCAAGCCTTCCAAGCCCGCCTCGTACAGCTGCGAAGGATGCCGCGAAATCAGCACGCCTTGCGCATCCGGCACGCCGAAGCCCCACGGCAAACTGGTCGGCTTGCCCCACAGCTCGCCGTTGATGAAATTTCCGAAGCGTCCCGTCATCAGTCCGATCTCCGGCAGCGGCGCTACGAAATCGCAGACGTCGGCGATGTACTTGCGCTTGACCTTCGCGAACACGATGATCGCCACCATCACGCCGGCGAGCCCTCCGTGGAAGGACATTCCGCCATCCCATATGCGGAACACGTTCAGCCAGTGCTCGGCGATCACATCGTGCCCATAGACCAGGCACCAACCGCTTCGACCACCGAGGATCACGCCGATGGCGCAGTAGAAAATCAGGTCGTCGATGTCGAGAGCGGTCCAGGTGGATCCCGGGCGGCGCGCACGATATCGCGCCAACCACCACGCGGCGACGAAGCCGATCAAGTACATGATCCCGTACCAATGCACACGCACGGGTCCGAGAGAAATGGCGATGGGATTGATGTGTGGGTAGGTGAGCATCAGGAGCCTGTCGTATGGGTGCTATTTTAAACCGTCGCTGACCCGGCAGAAATAGGCCTTGAGGTAGCGTGTCTCGGAAATCGCGGGATGCACCGGGTGATCCGCCGCCTGGCCTCCCAATTGCAGGATCTGCAGGTGTTTCTGCGCGCTGCGGGCCGCTTTGGCGATGGCGTCCTGAAGATCCTCGGCGCTCACGTGGAATGAGCAGGAACACGACACCAAGATGCCATCCCCGATCAACTGCATCGCCAGCTGGTTCAAACGCTTGTACGCCGCGAGCGCCTTGGGCAGGTCCTTCTTGCGCTTCGCGAATGCCGGCGGGTCGATCACCACGACGTCGAAACGTTCGCCCTTGGCCGCCAGCTCCTCGAGCACGTCGAAGGCGTCACCCTTCATCGTGTGCAGGCGCCCAGGGGGGCCTCCCGTCGCGCGGCCCTTGCCGCTTGCCTCAGCGCCGTTGAGCGCCGCATTGCTCGCCGCCAGCTCCAGCGCGGCCGCCGAGCTGTCCACGCACAGCACCTCGCGGGCGCCGCCATTCAAGGCGCGCACCCCCCAGGCGCCGACATAACTGAACACATCGAGCACGCGCGCACCGCGCGCCATGTAATGCCGCAGCGCGCCGCGGTTCGCGGCTTGATCGAAAAACCAGCCGGTCTTCTGTCCCGATGCCAGCGGCGCCTGGAAGCGCAGGCCGTCTTCTTCGACCGTCACCAGATCGTCGATGCGGCCGAATGCAGTCTCGACATAGCTCGGCAATCCCTCCAGCTCCCGCGATCCGCTGTCATTCTTGAACAGCAGTGCCTCGCAGCCCACGGTGTCGATCAGTGCGCGTTGAATCGCCTCCTTGAGGCGCTCCATCCCGGCCGTACCGATCTGCACCACGCAGGTGGCACCGTAGCGATCGACGATAAGACCCGGCAACCCGTCGGATTCGCCGAAGATCAGCCGGTAAAAAGGCTTGAGATACAGACGTTCGCGCAGCTCGAGCGCGATGCGAATGCGCGCCGCCAGCCACGCCGCGTCCGGAATGGACCACGTCGAGAGCAGGCGTGCGCAGATCAAGGATTGCGGGTTGACGTATGCCAGCCCCAAGGCCCGGTCGTTGTGCGCCAGGACGCGCACGCAATCACCAGGCTTGAATTTGTTGAGCGCGGTCTGCTGGGTGTCGACTTCATTGCTGAAGATCCACAGGTGTCCGGCATTCAGGCGACGATCTTCATTGCGTTTAAGGCGCAAGGCAGGCAATTGCGCCGCGGACTCGACGTCGGACATAGGCATGACTTCGGATTATAGTGAAGCTCATTCTAACCGACTGTGGACGCAATGCATGCCGCGCAATCGCCTCGCGGACGAGACCAGCCCGTATCTTCAGCAGCACGCCGAGAATCCCGTCGACTGGTATCCGTGGAGCGAGGCCGCGCTGACCCGCGCACGATCGGAGGACAAGCCCATCCTGCTGTCCATCGGCTATTCGGCCTGCCACTGGTGCCACGTCATGGCGCATGAATCCTTCGAGGATCCCGCCACCGCGGCGTTGATGAACGAATTGTTCGTCAACATCAAAGTGGACCGCGAAGAGCGCCCCGACTTGGACAAGATCTACCAGATCGCACAGCAGATGTTGACGCATGGTTCCGGCGGATGGCCCTTGACGATGTTCTTGACGCCGGACGAACAGCAGCCTTTTTTTGGCGGCACGTACTTCCCCAAGGACGCGCGCTACGGCTTGCCCGCGTTCGGCGACCTGCTGAGGCGAGTCGCAGAGTACTACCACGGCCACCGCGCGGAAATCCTGCAGCAGAGCATACAGCTGCAACAGGCATTCGCGTCGATCGAGCCGGCCGCTGCGACCGGCGCCATGCTGGATGATGCGCCGCTGCGCGAGGCGCGTGCGGCGCTCGAGCGCTCCTTTGACGGGCGGCACGGCGGTTTCACGCAGGCGCCGAAGTTTCCCCATCCCGGCAGCATCGAACGCTGCATGCGCCAGTGGTACGCCACCTCGGCAGAAGTCACTCCGGATTTGCAGGCCCTCTACATGGCCAGCCTCACCCTGACTCGCATGGCGGAGGGAGGCATGTGCGATCAGCTCGGCGGCGGCTTCGCCCGCTATTCCGTGGATGCACAGTGGATGATTCCTCACTTCGAAAAAATGCTCTACGACAACGGCCAGTTGCTGTGCGCCTACGCGAACGCGGCGCTCGCCACCGGCGAGGCCTTGTTCGCGCACACCGCGGCCGCCACGGCCGACTGGGTACTGCGCGACCTGCGTGCGGCCGACGGCGGTTTTTATTCCAGCCTGGATGCGGATTCGGAAGGCCACGAAGGCAGGTTCTATGTCTGGAGCCCTGCCGAGGTACAGGCACTGCTGTCGCCGGCGCAATACGCGGTATTTGCGCCGCGTTACGGCCTGGACCGGCCCGCCAATTTCGACGGTGCGTGGCATTTGCACACCTATGAATCGCTCGAAGCCGTCGCCGCGCGCACTGCCGTACCGCTGGCCGAGGCACAGAGCTTGCTGGACGCATCGCGCGCCGCGCTGCTTAAATCCCGCAACCAGCGCGTTTGGCCGGCACGCGACGACAAGGTCTTGACGTCTTGGAATGCGTTGATGATCAAGGGTCTTGCGATTGCCGCGCGCGTGTTGAATCGCGAGGATTTGGCCGATGCCGCCGCCGCCGCGGTGGATTTCCTGCGCCGCAGCGTGTGGCGCGACGGTCGGCTGCTCGCGACCTTCAAGGATGGACGCGCGCATTTGCCGGCGTATCTCGATGACTATGCCTTCCTCGCCGACGCGCTGCTCGAATTGCTGCAGACCCGCTGGCGCAGCGACGATCTGCAGTTCGCACGCGAACTTCTCGAGGTGCTGCTGACGCAGTTCGAAGACAAGAACAACGGCGGTTTCTTCTTTACCGCGGCCGATCACGAAAAGCTCATTCACCGCAGCAAGAGCTTCGGCGACGACGCGCTGCCGTCCGGCAACGCCGTGGCCGCCTCCGTGCTGTGCCGCGTGGGGTATCTGCTTGGCGATCTGTCTTACCTGGATGCCGCCGAGCGCACGCTCAAGGCGGGGTGGACAGCGCTGCAGCAATATCCGCAGGCGCACATGGCCCTCTTGACCGCCCTCGAGGACTGGCTCTCACCGCCGCAAGTGCTAATCGTGCGCGGCGCAGCCGGCGCCGGCGCGGCCGCCGCTGAGGACTGGACGCGCCAAATCGGCGCCTGGTACGCGCCACGGCGCCTGCTGTTTGCCATTCCGGCGTCGGCACAGCTGCCGCCGGGACTCGCGGAAAAACGCGCCATGGATAAGACGACGGCATATCTCTGTTCGGGAATGACCTGCTCCGCGCCGCTCACCGATCTGGAATCGATTGTGCGCCAGCTGCGGTTGAAACTTTAGTCAGCGCAACGCGCCGCGGCGGCGCAGTTCCTGCAGCAGACGATCCTTGAACCCGTCGTGCTGCGCTTCACTGAAGCTCGGCGCCGTCAGCCAGTCGAGCGCCCACGGCTGCGCGGTGCGAGATTCCGCAGGCTCATCCGCGTGCCGGGGAAACAGATGCGCGTGCAGCGCCGGCTCCACATTGCCGAAAATCGCATAGTTGATGCGCACGGCGCCGGTCACCGACTTGAGCGCATCGCCGAGCAGGCCCATGTCCGCCATGTATTGAATCCGGTCATCGCCCTGCAGCGCATTGAGGTCCGGCACCACCGGATCGGGCAACAAAAGACAGTAGCCTGGCAGCACTTGCCGCTCGCCCATGACCACCCATCCCGAGTGCAATCGGCACACGGCGGGAGGATATTCGCCGGCGCGGCAGCGCTCGACCATGGAGTGAATGGCGGTCGCGGATTTCACGGCCGTGCGCCGGCAATCGTGGCGGCATCGACCGGCGGCGCCGCATTGCCGAAATTCGAGCGCAGGTAGGTGAACAGGGCGGCCGCATCCTGATCCTTCATCCAGCCGAACTGCAGCATTTGCGCCGCATACCGACCGGCGGGCATGGATGGAGGTCTCTTGCCGAGGAGCACCCACTGGGCCAATTCCACCGGATCGCCATTGACCACGGGCGAACCGGCCAGGCTGGGGTAGACCCCGGGCACGCCTTTACCGTCCTCACGATGGCACGGCACGCAATTCTGGCCATACAGCTTCGCACCTGCATCGGCGGGCGCTGCCGAACTCGAGGTCGAAGGACCCGAGGTTGGCCCGGAACAACCCCCCAGCCCCAGGCTGAAATTACAGAGGGCGAGTGCCCACGCGGCTGACATGCCGGCCCGCACGTCGGACCTCTATCCTCGCCAGGTGCGGAACGCACCCGTGTCCAAGTGCACGAAATTCGAGGCGCGATAATAACCCACGCCGCCGCGGCGCAGATTCTCGGCGCGAGCAGCCAGGTCGGCGCAATCGATGCCGGCCATGCGCACATCGATGGCGCGGCCTTGCATGTGCAGGCTGTGCTGTGCGACGCCGCTGCTGCGCTCGTGCAATTTCTGGTTTGTTTCCGGCGAGCGGTAACCTGAGATCACGCTGAAGCGCGCGTCCTGGCCCAAATTCGCGGCAACCTGCACCAGGTAGTCCATCAGCGCAGGATCGATGGCATGCGCGTCGCCGCTGCGAAAATCGCGCAGCACATGATCGATCCTCCCCAGCGCACCGGCCACATACCCACCGTCGCGGAAATACTCGATATCCACATGCTCGTTGGTGTGCAGATTGAGCAACGCGATGCGCCTGCCGGC